>Ga0302314_10000310_pt1 | contig 88642 bp, 80 predicted proteins | sample III_Palsa_N2_3_FD_200533 | JGI IMG/M metagenome (GOLD analysis project Ga0302314, IMG submission 200533) | Peat permafrost microbial communities from Stordalen Mire near Abisko, Sweden - III_Palsa_N2_3 | ecosystem: Environmental > Terrestrial > Soil > Palsa > Peat permafrost | place: Sweden...
TGGTGCAGCGCTTCACCGCGCACTCCCAGTTCGTCGTCATCACCCACAACAAGCGGACCATCAGCATGGCCGACGCCATCTTCGGCGTCACCATGCAGGAGCGCGGCGTCTCCCGCCTGATGTCGGTGAAGCTGACCCCGGACGGCGAGCCGGTTCCCGCCCCCGCGCCGAAGGCGCAGGCCGAACCCGAAGCCGCATCAGCCCCCGAGGCCCGCGCCATCGAGCCCAGTGCCGGCCCCTCGGAACCCGAGGAACCCGCGCTCTCGTCGAACTGAAGCCGCGCTTTCGCCGCTCACCAGCCTGGTTTCAGAGAGGCTTGAGCGGCGGAAAATTGGAACGGAACGGAGGATAGAAATTGCATCGGCAAGCGGCAGCGGCATGATGTGGCCGATATGGCCGATGTGCAACCGTCCCGGGTCAAGCTGTCGATCCTCATCCCGCTTTACAACGAGATCGACAACGTCGATCCGCTCCTGGAAGCGCTGGGAACCACGTTGAAGGAAATCGGCGAAACCTATCAGATCATCCTGGTCGATGACGGCAGCCGGGACGGGACCACCGATAAGATTCTCGAGCGGGCCAGGCAGGACCCCCATCTCAAATGCCTCGTCCTGGCCCGGAATTACGGGCAGACCGCGGCGATGATGGCCGGCTTCGAGGAAGCCGAGGGGGAGATCATCATCCCCATGGACGGCGACCTCCAAAACGATCCCCGGGACATTCCCCTGCTGCTGGCCAAGCTCGACGAAGGCTACGACCTGGTCTCCGGCTGGAGAAAGGACCGACAGGACGCCGCCATCCGCCGAAATCTGGTCAGCCGCATCGCCAACCAGTTGATCTCCCGCATTTCGGGAGTCCATCTCCACGACTACGGCTGTTCGCTCAAGGCCTACCGCCGGGACGCCGTTTCCGGCATCCGGCTCTACGGGGAAATGCACCGCTTCATCCCGATCTACGTCCATTGGAACGGCGCCCGCATCGCCGAGGTTCCCGTCCGCCACCATTCGCGCCGCTTCGGCGCCTCGCATTACGGGATCAATCGGGTCATCAAGGTGCTCTTCGACCTCAGCGTGGTGATGTTCCTCTATCGCTACGCCCAGAAGCCGATGTACATCTTCGGCAGCTGCGGGCTCTTCAGCTTCGCGCTGAGCTTCATCTCGTTCGTCGTCGCCCTTTGGTTCAAATTCTTCGGCCATAAGACCCTCATCCAGACCCCGCTCCCGATCCTCTCCGCCGTCACCTGGATGCTCGGCGCGATGTGCATCCTCATGGGCTTCCTGGCGGAACTCAGCGTCCGCACCTACTACGAATCGCAGGGCAAGAGTACCTACAGCGTCTCCCGCCGGGTGAATCTCCACTAGCTTTCAAGATGTGCGGAATCGCCGGATTCGTCGGTGAAACCGAGGGGGAATCCCCCGAACAAAATCTCCGCGCGATGGTACAGGCCATCGCCCATCGCGGACCGGACGCGGAAGGCGTCTGGTTCTCCCCGGGCGTCGCCCTGGGCCATCGGCGCCTCTCGATCCTTGACCTGGAGGGAGGCCGCCAGCCGATGGAAACGGCGGACGGGAACCTCGTGGTGGTCTTCAACGGGGAGATCTACAACCACCGCGAATTGCGCCGCGAACTCGAGGCCAAGGGCCACCGCTTCGTCACCGACCACAGCGATACCGAGGTCCTCCTGCATGGCTACCGCCAATGGGGCGAGGCCCTGCCGCTTCGCCTCAACGGCATGTTCGCCTTCGCCCTCTGGGACCGGCTTCAGGAGCGCCTTTTCTGCGCCCGCGATCGGTTCGGCGAAAAACCCTTCTTCTACGCGGAACGGAACGGCAGGTTCCTCTTCGGCTCCGAACTTTCCGCCATCGCGGCCCATCCCTCGGTCGCCTCCGGTAAAACGGTTTCGCCGGTCTCCTTTCAGAAATACATGGCCTATGGCTACGTCCCTTCGCCACGGACCATCTACGAAGGAATCTTCAAGCTCCCGGCCGCCCATCATTTGACATGGGAGGCGGGACGTTGCCGCATCCAGCGCTACTGGGAGCTGGAACTCGATCCGTTCCCCTCGGTTCCGCCCAACCCCGAGGCGGAATGGGGAGAGCGGATTCGCGAGCTGCTGGAGCGCTCCGTCCGGGCCCGCCTGGAGGCCGATGTGCCGGTGGGGGTCTTTCTCAGCGGCGGAATCGATTCCTCAGCAGTCACCGCCGCGGCTTGCCGGGCCGGAGCCCGGGTCAAGACCTTCACCACCGGCTTCGAGGAGCCAACCTTCGATGAAAGCGGTCCGGCCCTCGAAATAGCCCGTCTCTTCGGCACGGAGCATCATGCCACCCAACTCTCCATCGATACCGCTCCCGGGCTCCTCGACGGTCTCATCTCCCAACTCGATGAACCCCTGGGCGACGCCTCGTTTCTTCCCACCGCCCTGCTCTGCGAGTTCGCGCAGAAATCGGTGAAGGTCGCGCTCGGCGGAGACGGAGCGGACGAGCTCTTTGCCGGCTATGCTCCCTTTCAGGCCCTCCGCCGCGCTGAGCTCTACCAGCGATATCTCCCCCGTCCCCTCCATCTGGCGGCCCGGCTGATGGCCTCGCGCCTTCCGGTCTCCCACCGCTACATGAGCCTCGATTTCAAATTGAAGCGGACCCTCCGGGGACTCTCCTTCCAGCCCTCCTATTGGCTCCCGGTGTGGATGGGAGGCTTCGACCCCGCCGAGGCGGCCAGCCTCTTTACGGACCCTCTTCCCATCGATGAACTCTTCTCCGAGGCCATCGAAATTTGGGACCGCTGCCCCGCCGGCACGAGCGTCGGCGACCGGACGATCCAATTCTTTTCCCAGCTCTATCTGGAAAACGACATCCTCGTGAAATCGGATCGCGCCAGCATGCGCTGCGGCATCGAAGTCCGCGCCCCCTTCCTCGACAACGATCTGGTCGACTTCGTCCGCCGCATCCCCTTCGAATGGAAGCTCCGCAACGGGGAGACCAAATATATCCTCAAGAAAGCCCTCGAGCCGATCCTCCCCCAAAAGACCCTCTATCGCGCCAAGAAGGGCTTCGGCGTTCCGGTCGGCGCCTGGTTTCGCGAGGGAAAACTCGACGCCAGCCGCCTGAAGGCCCCGTCGCCGTTCCTGAAACCCGCCGCGGCCCGCCTGCTCTCCGGCCATCGGGCCGGGCGCTCCGACGAACGGCTCTTCCTCTGGAACCAGTGGGTCTACCAAACCTGGGCCGCAGCCCACCTCAACTCCTCCCTTCCCCATGCCCCCCACTGATTCCACCCCGGCGGCTTGCAAGCGGAAGCTGCACCTCACCTGCGATCTCTATCCGGCGGTGTTGATCGTCATCTTCCTCCTCACCGCGATCAACGGGTTCTATAACTCCTTGAACACCGAATATGGACGGGCGCACACCACCTTCCTCTTCACTCCGGGAGACCGGCACGGCGATTTGCTGAAGGCAGCCCTCTCCTTCCCGCCCGATCGGCCGATCGCCCACCCGGAGCAAATTCCCTCCACGCTCCTCTCCCACCCCTATCAGGGACTCAGCGGCGTCGATCAAGGGAAGTTGACCGACCTGCACGCCCCTCCCCTCGACATCCTCTATTTCCTGGGCGTCAAACAACTGCTCATCCGCTTCGGCCCCACCCGGGTGATCGAACTTTACTATGCGCTTTCCCTGATCGCCGTCGTCTGGCTGGCGGCCAAGTTTTCGAGAAACCTCCGGGAAGGGTTCCTGGTGGGGGGAGTGCTGCTTTTGAGTTATCCCTTTCTGATGGTCCTCTCGCGGGGAAACGCCCCCGCCCTGCTCACCTCCCTGGCCTTGATCTTTTGCATTTACGAGCTGCTGGTCCGGCGGCGGGGCATCGCCGCCGCCCTGGCCTTCGCCCTCGCCTTCAACTGCCGCCCCAACATCCTCCTGCTAGCCCCGATCTTCCTGGTTCTGGAATGGCGCGCCCTCCTGAGAGCGGCGCTGGTCTTCGGCATCGCCGCGCCGCTGCTCTTCGGCGTCAGTTATCTCCTCTCCATCCATTTATATGAGGGATACAACTTCGCCGTCTTTCAAAAAGCCCTCGCCATCTACTACCAAAAATATGTCCTCGGCATCTTGGGAGAACCCTACAACAACTCGCTTTACGGCGTCTTTCACCCTTTGGTCACGATGCTCAATTTACAGCCGGGGGCTCAAGATAGGGCATTGCATCTCCTCTTATGGATGATCACGTTCGGCGCCGCCCTCTCGATCCTCGGCTTCGCCTGCCTCTATCTGCGCCGCCAGATCGATGCCTATGCGTATATTTTCGCCATCGGCTCGCTCTACGTACTCGGTTCGTCCGTCCTGGCGACCTATCATCTTTTTTTCCTGTTCATCTTCATCCTACTGCTGGCGATTCCGAAAGCCTTTGATGCCAAGGCCGACATCCGAGACGTCCACCTATGGATCATCGGGACGACGGCCTTCCTGCTCGTTCCCAAGGACTACCTTTTCCATCACGGGATCTCTTTCGAGATCATCGCCAATCCCCTGGTCCTCTCCCTCTGCCTCCTCGCGATCTTCCGATCGCGGAGATCCGTTGCCGAGGCGGTTTCACTCAAGGCCCTGTGGGAAAGCCTCACCGGAGCGCGCCCGTGAACGATCAAGCCGAAGCCGAGGCCTTCGCCGCCGAGTGGATCGCGGCCTGGAACGCCCATGATCTACCCCGGATCCTCAGCCATTACCGGGACGATTTCGAGATGCGCTCCCCGAACATCCGCGAATACGGAGGCGAGCCCTCCGGCCTCCTCGAGGGCAAGGCGGCGGTCGGGGCCTATTGGCGGACCGCCTTGGAGCGGAACCCAGGCCTGCACTTCGAGCTGGAGGCTGTCCTCCTTGGAGCGGGCGGCCTGGTCATTCTCTACCGCACCGGCCTGCGCCGCGCCGCCGAGGCGCTCGATTTCGACGAAGACGGCCAGATCGTCCGGGGCGCGGCCTATTATCTGAAGGCGCTCCAGACCGCGCCGATCACGCCGACGGTCTAATCGGGGAGTACTTTCCCCGGCAATTCCCCTGATTGACCCATCCTTGGCGATGCCGTACAAAGCCCGCATGCCTTCCGCACTCCGCCTCGTCCCGGTCGGCCTGCTCCTGATCCTCCTCGCCCTCCCGGCACAGGTCCGGGCCGACGCCTCGGTCCAGCTCGGCATCGACGTGGTGGCGGCCGACCACTTCGCCCTCTTCCAGGGCAAGCGGATCGGCCTGGTGACCAACCAGACCGGCGTCGACGGCTCCGGCGAGCGGACCCGCGAACTGCTCCGCGATGCGCCCGGCGTCCACCTGGTCAAGCTCTTCAGCCCGGAACACGGCATCGACGGCAAGATCCTCGCCGGCGCCTACGTCCGCTCCCAGCATGATTCGGTCACCGGCCTCGACGTCTACTCCCTCTACGACGACACCCGCAAGCCGACCCCCGACATGCTGCGCGGCCTCGACATGCTGGTCTTCGACATGCAGGACATCGGCGTCCGCAGCTACACCTATATCAGCACGATGGTGAAGTGCATGGAGGCGGCGGGCGAGGACCACGTCGAGTTCGTCGTCCTCGACCGGCCCAATCCGCTCGGCGGCTTGCGGGTGGAAGGCCCCGGGGTCGAGCCGCGCTGGATCTCCTTCGTCGGCCAGGTGCCGGTCCCCTACGTCCACGGGCTGACCGTCGCCGAGCTGGCCCGGATGGTCAATGACCTCGGCTGGAACGGCGCCAAGTGCAAGCTCACCGTCGTCCCGATGCGGGGCTGGACCCGCAACATGACCTGGGCCGACACCGGCCTCCGCTGGGTCCAGACCTCGCCGAACATCCCCTACGCCAGCTCCCCGCTCTACTACGTCGCCACCGGGATGGCCGGGAGCCTCTCCGGCCTGAACATCGGCATCGGCACCTCGGAGCCGTTCCAGTTGGTCGCCGCCCCCGGTTTCCCCGCCCAAGCCTTCGCCGACCGGCTCCAGCAGATCCCGATGTCGGGAGTGAGCGCCACGCCCTTCTACGATCCGACGATCGGCTGGCAGGGCGTCCACCTGAAGATCGATCCCCAGGCCTCTTGCAATCTCTGCGCCCTGGCGGTCTACATCCTGGCGACCACCGAGCGGTGCGCCCATCTCTTCGACCACTCCTCCTCCGACACCATCGATCTCTTCTACAAGGTCTATGGCAGCACCTCGATCCGCGGCCAACTCGAGGATGGCCGCTCGGTCGACTCGATCGTGGCGAGCTGGGAACCGGGGATCGAGCGGTTCAAGGAGACCCGCGCCCGCTACCTCCTCTATTGATCATTTCGCCGTGAGATCGGTCCTGGTCATCCCCGATAAGTTCAAAGGCTCGCTGACAGCCGATCAAGCCGCCCGCGCCATCGCCGCCGGCTTGCGGGAACGAAAGTACGGTTTCAAAATCACCCTCCTTCCCCTCTCCGACGGCGGCGAGGACTTCGTCGAAATCCTCGCCCGCGCCGAGAACGGCAAACTCCATTTCCGCCAGACCGTCGACCCGCTGGGGCGCCCGCGCCGCGCCGCCTTCGCAGCGCTCCCCGACGGGACGGCGGTGATCGGCCTGACCGAGGCTTCCGGGCTGGCCCATGTCCCCATAGCGCGACGCGATCCCGGCACCACCTCCAACCTCGGCACCGGCCGCTTGCTGGCGGCGGCCGTCCGCGCCGGCTTCCGGAAAATCATCATCGGCCTCGGCGGCAGCGCCACCAACGACGGCGGCATCGGTCTGGCCGCCCCGCTCGGCTTCCAGTTCCTCGACGCGCGCGGACGGTCGATCCCGCTCAACGGCGAAGGCCTGGCCCGGCTCGAGCGGATCGTCCCCCCGCCGCGTCTTCCGAAGCTCGAAATCATCGTCGCCTGCGACGTCGGCCATCCCCTCTACGGGCCGGAAGGCGCCGCCCATCAATTCGCCGCCCAGAAAGGAGCGACGCCGGAACAGATCGTCCGCCTCGACGCCAACCTCCGCCGCCTCGCCGCCGTGGTCCGCCGCGATCTCGGCAGGAGCCCCCACCTCCGCGTTGGGGCAGGAGCGGCGGGCGGCTGCGGCTACGGATTGATGGCCTTCTTCGGCGCGCGCCGCGTCGCCGGATTCGACTATTTCGCCCGCGCCGTCTCACTGCGGAAGCGGATCGCCGAGCATGACCTGATCGTCACCGGCGAAGGCTGCTTCGACCGAACCTCGCTCGGCGGCAAGGGCCCCTGGGCGGTAGGGACGCTGGCCCGCCGCACCGGCAAGGAAGCCTGGCTGGTCTGCGGCAAATACGCGCTCGATGAAAATGAAAAGACCCGCTCCCCCTTCTCCCAAACCGTCGAGCTCCTCTCCATCGCCCCCTCCCCGGAAGCGGCACGGCGCGAGGCGGCCCGTTACGTGCGGGCCGGGGTGGCGGCCTTGGCGCTGGCGTAAAATATCTTTTCGCCCGGACGGGAGCGCGCGAAGCTCGGCCTCAGATGAAGAACGGGAAGCTCCTCGAATGGCTGGCCTGGGCTCCCTTTCTCTTCCTCGTTCTCCTCGCCGGCTACGGCGCCACCAACCTGATGGTCTGGGACGATTGGATCCATATCAAGTGGGCGATCGATCTCATCGAGAGCGGCCATTGGGAACCGGGCCTCTTTTTTTCCCGCCACTTCTCCGGCATCCCCGCCCTGCCCCGGCTCCTCTATTGGATCTGCGTCCGTTGCTTCCATGCCGATATCCGCTTCCTGGTGACCTGCAATCTCCTCTGCATCGGCGGCACCCAGCTCCTGCTGGGAGCAGCGCTCCGCCGCCGGATGGAGCCGGGATGGAACCGGGGCTGGGCGCTCTGCTTGCTAGGAACGATCGTCGCCTCCTCCTCCCAGTGGTTCCTGCTCGCGACCGGCTGGGGCTTCATGTGGCTGATCATGCCGCTCCTCCTCGGCGCCGCGATCTTCGTCCATGACCGGGAACTCCCCTTCGGAGCCGCCTTCGCCGCTTATTTCACCATCGCCCTCCTCGGATCGCTGACCCTGGGGCATGGGCTGATCTTCTGGCTCGTCCTGCCCGGGCTGCTGGCGGCCCAGTTCGGGATGGAAACCGCCGGGAAGCGATGGCCATGGATCGCCTTGTGGTGCGGCGGAACCGTCCTCCTCTTCTACGCCTATCTCTCCCACCCTCATTACGAGATCTCGGCCCAGACCGCCGGCGGGGACGCCAATCCCGCCCAAGCCCTCCACCATCCCGCCGTCTTGATCCGCTTTTTCCTCGGATTGATGGGAGGCTTCGCGGGACAACTCGGGCTGTCGCAGGGCAGCGTGGCGCTCTTCGGCCTGCTGCTGGGCGCGGCCTATGTCGTAGGCGCGGTGTTTATTCTCCGCCACCGGCGACAAAAGCCCGTGCTGGAACAGACGCTCCCCTGGCTATTGATCGGCGGATTCCATCTCCTCGCCTGCGCGCTGATCGCCTCGGGCCGCAGTGGCGCCTTCGACCTCTCGCGGAGCCTCTCGATGCACTATGTCGCTTTGAGCCTCTACCTCCTTCTGGCGATCGGTCTGCTGGCATTCCAGATTCCCATTCCCGGAAGCGGCGTCACGCGCGGCTTCCTCATCGCCGTCGCCGCGCTCGGCGCCCTCCTCAACCTGGCCGCGCTGCCGGTCGGCGCCGTCCATTTCATCGGCCAGGCGAGCTTCCGCCAGCTGGCGCGGAGTCAATTGGCCTTGATGGAGGTGATCCCGATCGAGCCGGGATTCAGCGACATGCTGACCGGAGAAAACATCCCGCTCTACAAGCGCTATCACGCCATCACGGTTTTTTCCCAGGAGCGGCTGGCGGAGCTCTTCACCGCCCGGGATCGGCTGGCGGCGGCGGGAGAGTGGAACGGCGACTTCTCCTGGCAGCGGGAGACAGGCGCCGCCACTATCCGGCTGACGGGCACGGCGCGGGGCCCGCTCTTCGGCGCCCGGCCCGACGCGGCGGTGGTCCGCGTCCGGAATGCCGACGGGACGGTCTCCTATGCTTGCTTCCGGCTCCGCCCCTCAGCGGGAAAAACGCTTCGGGCCCATGACGGAGAATGGGTGAGCGACTGGAGCGGGGAGATGGTCGCCCCGCCGGGAGCAGAGATCGACGCCTCCGCCCTGGCCGTCGATTCCGGGACACTGCTGCCGCTGCGCGCGGAAAATTGATCCGCCTCAAACCTTCCCGATAAGCTTCCCGATAGGTCGTGATTATTCCATGACGCGCTGCTAACGTTCTCCCCGCTGCGCATGATGTCCCTCATTCTGTTTCTGGACCGGCATCTCTGGCTCTATCGGTCCCTCTGCGCAGCCTTGCTGGCGGGAACGGGTTGGCTGGCGCTCCGTCCGCTGCTCCGGCAGGAAATGGGACGCAAGGGATGGAACCGCCCCGCCCTTTTCCTGCTAGCCCTGGTCACCACGCTCTTCGCTCTCCGTTACCCGATCTTTTTTTATCCGACCTACCTGAATCTGGACGAAGCGCAGATGCTGGCGCAGGCCATCACCTATCGGGTCCACCCGATTCCCTGGGTCGATGTCGATGGGGGAAGCGGCGGCCCGCTCGATAGTTACGCGCTCCTCTGGTGCGTTCCCCTCGGCATCGTCCCCACCTATGTGACCGGCCGGATCATCGGCTTGGCCTGCATCGCGGGAATGTTGATCTTTCTTTATTACGCCGGGCGGCGGCTGGCGGGAGAAACCCTGACGCGGTTGGCGATTCTTCCGGTGTTCTTGTTTTTCGCCTTCGCCTCAATGACCGATTGGGTCCATTACAGCAGCGAGCATCTCTCGCTTTTCCTCCTGGGAGCGAGTCTCTTTCTCCTGGGCGGGCTGCGGCGCAGGCCCGATTCCGTTCCCTGGGGACTGGCCCTGGGGCTGACCCTCGGAATGCTGCCCTTCGCAAAGTTGCAGAGCGTCGTGCCCGGCATCTTCATTGGCCTGACGGCGGTGGCGATCCTGACGACCCGGGGATATCGCCGCTCCGCAGCCGATGTCCGCGCGCGCCGTCTCTGGCCCTTGATCGTGGGAGCGATGATTCCGACCGCCATCCTCCTCTCCGTGGTTGCGAGAGCGGGCGGCCTCGATAACTTTCGCCAGGAGTACCTCCTCTCCGCCGGAGCCTATTTGACGGACAAGACCTTGCTCGTCCCGCCGTCCCGCTTGGCCGCGATCAAAATCCTGATCCTGAACCGCGGCCTGGAAAGCGCATTCCCCATTTATCTAACCGCCACCTTCGGCCTGTTCATCGCCACTCGCCTCCTCCGGGGAAATTGCCGGATTTCCCGGCCGCTCTTTCAAAAATCGGCCTTTGTGACGCTCCTCTTCCTGGTCATGACCGCGACCATTCTCTTTCCGGGCAAACCCTTTGCCCATTATCTGCTTTACCTAATGGTCGCCCTGCCTCCGCTGCTGGCGATGCTGCTGCGGATTGCGACCCGTGACTTCGTCCATCCGCTGCCGCAGACCCCCCTGATTTTTCTTCGGGAAACGAAGACCTTGTTGTGGATTGCTGCGGCCGAGATCGCCTTCCTCCTGATTCCTGTCCCTCATGGAAAAAGCACCGATCCCGACGCCGCTTCCCCCCACGTGGTGATTCCGCTGATCGGGTTGATCCTGCTGCTGCTTTGGGATCGGCACCTCCTGGCGGAGAACCTCCGCTCCAACCCGGAGTTTCACCCGGAAAGAGGGCTTCGGAGGCTGATCCGAACCGTTTTCATCGCCTTTTATCTCCTTTCAGCGGGCGCCTTGGCCCTATGCCCCAACATCTATCCCGGCCATATCCAGGCATTCCTGAACCATCCCCTGTCGGCGGTCGATCAAACCATTCTCCGCCTCCGTCCATCGGGAGGACAGCTGGCCGTCTGGGGAAATCAGCCCGATTTCTTCGCCGACACCGTCAGCGTCTCTGGGGTCCGGGCCTGCGCCGCCTCCTATGTGGTCCTGCCGTCCCCCATCCAGGACTATAACCGGGCGCGCTTCCTGGCCGACATGAAGAAGAACCGTCCGGAAATTTTCATCGACGCCGTCTGGCCTGGCTCCTTGTTTTGCCACGATCCTGTCCATGAGGACATCGGGAGCTTCCCCCTCCTGGCCTCCCTGATCGCCAGCGACTATCGACTGGCCGAAACCGTCGATGGGATCCGATTCTTCGTCCGGGACGACCTGCCCCTGCCGTCCGCCTCCCCAACTCCGGGGGAGGAAAAGAGGTGAACCGTCCGGAAGCCGTTGCTAGAATGTCCCGGCTCGTCCAAGAAACGCTATGGCTTTGAAATGTCTCATCACCGGCTCCTCCGGACTGATCGGATCGGAAGTGGCGCTCTACTTCTCGGCGCGGGGCCATGAAATCATCGGCGTCGATAACAACCAGCGGGCGGTCTTCTTCGGCCCGCAGGGCGACACCCGCTGGAATCAGGAGCGGCTGGGGCGGCTCGTCCCCGGCTTCGTCCACCGGGAACTCGATATCCGCGACCGCGCCGGCGTCCTGGCGTTGATCGAGGAACTCCGGCCCGACGCGATCATCCACACCGCCGCCCAGCCCTCCCACGACCGGGCGGCGGCGATCCCCTTCGACGACTTCGACACCAACGCCGTAGGCACTCTCAACCTGCTGGAAGCGGCGCGCCGCCATTGCCCGGAAGCGCCCTTCGTCCACATGTCGACCAACAAGGTCTACGGCGACGCGCCCAACCGGATCTCCCTCCGGGAACTGGAGACCCGCTGGGACTACGACGACCCCGCCTACGCCCACGGCATCGCCGAGAGCTTCTCGATCGACCAATCGAAGCACTCCCTCTTCGGCGCCTCGAAAGTCGCCGCCGACGTGATGGTGCAGGAATACGGCCGCTACTTCGGGATGCCGACCTGCTGCCTGCGCGGCGGCTGCCTGACCGGGCCGAACCACACCGGCGTCGAGCTGCACGGCTTCCTCAGCTACCTGGTGAGGTGCAATCTGGAGGGCCGCGAATACAAGATCTTCGGCTATCGCGGAAAGCAGGTGCGGGACAACATCCACTCCGAGGACGTCGCCCATTTCATGTACCAGTTCGTGCAGGCCCCCCGGGTGGCCGAGGTCTACAACCTGGGCGGCGGCAAGGAAAACTCGTGCTCGATCCTGGAAGCCTTCCAGATCGCCGAAGCGTTCTCCGGCCAGACGCAGCAGTTCACCTATCTCGACGAAAACCGGATCGGCGACCATATCTGCTACTACAGCGACCTGCGCAAGATGCAGGCCCATTACCCCGGATGGGGAATCACCAAATCGCTGCGGACGACGATCGGCGAGATCGTCGCCTCCTGGCGGCAGCGGCTTTAGACAAGACCTCCCGATGAAGCTCCTCATCACCGGCATCTGCGGCTTCGTGGGGAGCACGCTCGCTCTGGCCCTGCGCGAGAGCCAGCCCGATTGGGAGATCGGCGGCATCGACAGCCTGATCCGGCGTGGCAGCCAACTCAACGTCGAACGATTGAGGGCGCGGGGCATCGAGGTCCGGCACGGCGACCTGCGCAACCGGGGCGACCTGCAGGCGCTGCCCGCCGCCGATTGGATCATCGATTGCGCGGCCAACCCGAGCGTACTGGCCGGAATCGACGGCAAGAGCAGCAGCCGCCAGCTCGTCGAGCACAACCTGATCGGGACGATCGAACTGCTCGAACTGGCCAAGCAATGGAACGCCGGGTTCATCATGCTCAGCACCAGCCGCGTCTATTCGATCGCTGCCCTGGCTGGCCTGCCTATGCTAGCGACGGGCGCCCGTGCGGACACCTTCATCCTCGATCCCGCAGGAAACCTGCCACCCGGAGTCAGCCCGGCGGGAGTCGGCGAAACCTTTTCAACCTCCGCCCCGCTCTCTCTCTATGGCAGCAGCAAGCTCGCCTCCGAGGCGCTGGCGCTCGAATACGGATCGGCCTTCGGCTTCCCCGTCTACGTGAACCGCTGCGGGGTGCTGGCGGGAGCCGGGCAATTCGGCAAGATCGACCAGGGGATCTTCTCCTACTGGCTGCATGCCTATGCCGCGCGGCGGAAATTGAAATACATCGGCTTCGAGGGCACCGGACGGCAGGTACGCGACTGCCTCCACGCCGCCGACCTCGCCCCCCTCCTGGTCAAACAGATCGCAGCGGGACAGCGGAAAAACCGTCTCTGCAACGTCAGCGGCGGCGTGGCGCAAAGCCTTTCGCTCGCGCAACTGACCGCCTGGTGCGAACAACGGTTCGGCAAGCACGAGATCGAGCACTCCCCCACCCCGCGCCCCTTCGATATCCCCTGGCTGATCCTCGATTCGGCCCGCGCCCAGGCGGAATGGGATTGGCAGCCGCAAATTTCCATGGAAAAGATTCTCAACGAAATCGCGGAACACGCGTCGGGCCATCCCGAATGGCTGGCCCTGTGCGAGGACTAATTCATGGAAAACCCCCCAGCCACCTCCACCCCCCAGGCGCCCAGGGAATTGAAACTGCTCAGCATCGTCCTGCCCGCGCGCGACGAGGAGGGATGCATCTGCTCCACCGTCGAGCATCTTCACCTGGAGCTGCGGCTGCACGAGATCGCCCACGAAATCATCGTCGTCGATGACGGCAGCAAGGATCGAACCTGGCAGCTGCTCCAAGAGCTGAAAGAGCACTTGCCGGAGCTTCGGCCCATCCAGAACAACGAGGCGCACGGTTTCGGCCGGGCCATCGCCCACGGGCTCGACCAGATGCGGGGAGACGCCGTGGTCATCATGATGGCCGACGAATCGGACGATTGCCGCGACGTGGTCCGCTACTGGAACATCCTCCGGCAGGGCTACGACTGCGTCTTCGGCAGCCGCTTCATGAAGGGGGGCGGCGTCATCGACTATCCGCTGGTGAAACTGTGGCTGAACCGGATGGCGAATCTTTTCATCCGGCTGATGTTCCGGACCAAGCTCAACGACACCACCAACGCCTTCAAGGCCTACCGCCGCGAAGTCATCCTCGGCTGCCAGCCCTTGATCGCCCCCCACTTCAACCTGACCGTCGAGCTGCCACTCAAGGCGATGGTGCGCGGCTATTCGTGGACCGTCATCCCGATCACCTGGCGCAACCGGCGGACCGGCGAAGCCAAGTTGAAGATCAAGGAAATGGGAAGCCGCTATCTCTTCATCTGCCTGTATATCTGGTTGGAAAAATATTTCAGTCGCGGTGATTATTTAAAACCATCAACCACCCATCCCCGCGACGATCCACCCAAGGGTTAAAACGTCAATCCCTCGAGTCCTCTATGAAATAGAGCGGCTGCGATAGAATGGAGGGGGGAAGTAAGGTCACAGAGAGAAGGATGGCACTTTCTCTATGAGTTTTGGATGGAAGTCTCCTTTTTCCGCCCAAATTCCCTCCAAAAAACGCCTCACTGCCAAAAATAGTTGTAAATTTTATATAAATTTACGTAAAAATCGTCCGATGAGGTTGCTTTTCTTAGTTGTCTAGCTAGTTTCGCCCCTAGATTGCCGTTAAATACGTAAGGCGATACGTAGGGCACAAATGATTTTTACTTTATTTTAATTAAAAAGATTCCGAAAAACCTCCCTTTCGTTTGGTAACTCCCTTCTTCGCAATCACTAAAAAAGAAAGCACTCCGATTTAGCTCATTCCCCTTGAAAAAAGGTCGAAATAAAATGCGCCCTAAATGCATGAAATTCAAAAAAGGGATTTGAGCCTGCTTCCTTTTCTTTGCCTTTGAAAATCGCCCGGAACATCATCGCCTTGCTGGCCCTGCTCCTCGGAGCCGGGTGCGGCGTGATTTCGTTGCGGGCCGACGATGGAGCCGCCTCTTCGGACGCCTCGCCCGCTCTCACTCCCGTCGCCGATGACAGCTCGGCCCCTTCGACCAACGCTCCCGCCGCCCCGCAATTTCATTTGGGCCCCTCCTCCTTGAATTTCGGGATTCGCCCGATTGCCCCCGGCAGCGTTTCCCCCGGCGCCGCCTCCCTTTCCCCGAAGGCCGCCACCGCCGTTCCTACTCCGGCGCCGGCAACGCCGGTTCCCGCCAATGCTCCCCCCCCTCCGCCCACCCCGCCTCCGGTGGCCGTCTCTTTGCCCCCGCTGAGCTTCACCCCCTCGCTCAGCCTCCGGCCGCCTTCCCTCGCGCCGCCAGGAAACAACACCACCAACGCGGCCTCCATCCTGGCCCCGCCGAATCCGGCTCCGGCGGTGAACTTCCCCTACCTTCCGCCGCCCAGCCCGGCCCCCTCTCCATCGCCCGATACGGCGCATTTGGTCGCCGCCCCGCCCGTTCAACCCTCCCTCTCCATCGACGCCGATAACGGCGGCTCGCAAAACTACCACATCCATGTCGGAGACGTGCTTGCGGTAACGATGGCCGATGAAAGCGATTTCGCGACCCGGGCGCTGGTCGAGAACAGCGGCACGATCACACTGCCCTACATCAAGGAAGTGAAGGTCGCCGACGAAACGCTCGACGAGGCCACCGCCGACATCACCCAGCGCCTCTCCAAATTTTACATCAACCCCTCGATCACCATCGCCGTCGCCCAATACCGGACGAAGCAATTCGTCATCCTCGGCCAGGTGAACGCTCCGGGAGTCTACTCCTTCGATCCCACGCAGGACTCGATGACCTTGATGGAGGCGATCGCCAAGGCGGGCGGCGTCACCCAGTCGGGCGACCTGGGCCATGTCACCGTCAAACGAATCATCGACGGCAAGGAACAGATCATCCCGGTCAATGCCCGGGACGCCCGCGCGCTCTCCCGCAACCAGGAAGGACCGGCCTTCCCCATCCTCCCGGGCGATTCGATCGTCATTACCCTTTTCCGCAACGATATCAACCTCCTGGGACAGGTCCGCCGTCCGGGCATCTACACCCTGCCTCCGCTGCTCGATAGCATCGACCTGATCGAGGCGATCGCCCTGGCCGGGGGGACCACCGATGAAAAGGATCTCGGCATCGTCCACGTCAAGCGGGTGATCGACGGCAAGGAGACCAGCCTGAGCATCGACGCCAAGGACATCGGCCGCGACAAGGCGGGAGCCAACTTCCCCCTCTACGCCGGCGACACCGTCATCGTCGAGGTGGTCGACAACGACTTCATCGTCCTCGGCCAGGTCAATCGCCCCGGTTCCTACCAGATTCCCGCCTTCCACGATTCGGTCGATTTGATCGAGGCGATCGCCATGGCGGGCGGAGCCACCCGCCTGGCCGATACCTCCCACGTCACCATCAAGCGGATCGTCAACGGCAAGACCGTCGTCCTCAAGGCCAACGCGCAAAAGCTGGCCCGCAGCGACGACGACGAACATGTCGATGTCCTGCCGGGGGATCGGATCGTCATCAGCGAGCGGATCTTTTGACCGGCAGAAGCAATCAGCCATGGTTTCCCTCCCCCCCCCCGCGCCGCTCCGGCCGCCCTCGTCCTCGCCCTTGAAGCCCCGGCTTTCCGCCGGCCCCGTTCTTGGCCTGAAATTCAGCAACATCCCCTCCCATGGCTGAAGCGCGCGAACTCAAGATGTTCCCGGAGGCCGGCGCCAATCCCGCAGCTGCAACTGCGGCCGCAGCCATCGCTCCTCATGAACATTCCCTGAGCTGGGGAACAGCGATGGGCGTGCTCCTGGAACATGCCTGGCTGATCGGCCTCTGCGTCCTGGCTGCGGTCGGCATCGGCCTGGGATGGATCCGCCACACCGTCCCCCTCTACGCGTCCTATTCCTCCCTCTTCCTGGAACAGCCGAAGAACATCGTCAACATCACCCAGGTGGTTTCAGAAGATCCCCGCACCGTCGATTCGGTCAACAACATGATCCAGCTGGTCCAGTCCCACCAGCTGTTGGAAAACGTCGCCAAGGACCTGAACCTGGGAAGCAACGCCGACTTCCTGGGCAAATCCTACCGGCCCGACGCCCCCCTCTCCGACGTGGCGGTCTCGAACATGTTGATGGCCGACGTCTCATCGGCCGAGCGCCCCCGCTCGAACATCCTCGACATCACCGTCGAGCATCCTAATCCCCACATCGCCCAGCTGATCTGCCACGATGTCGCCGCCCAATTGGTCGCCATCAACACGGACGAACGCAACCGGGACGCGGAACTGGCGCGGCAGACCCTCTTTCCCGAATCGGAAAAGATCAAGAGCGATTACGAGAAAGCCCAGCTCGCCCTCCAGGCCTACCGCGAGCAATCCCACGTCGTCATCGCCGACAAGGATGAAATCGCCACCCTCAACGAAAAGCTCAACGACAAGCGGGAGCTGCGGGTCAGCCTCGATTCCGACCTCAAGGAACTCCCCTCCCTGGCGGACGATCCGGTCAAATTGATCGGCCTGCAGAACATCGCCAACGATCCCAACGTGGCCCGCCTCCAGGTCAGCCTGAGCCAGCAGGAAGCGGTGGTCGCGAGCATGGCGCAGCACTATACCGAGGACCATCCCAAGATGATCGCCGCCCGGGGCGACCTGAAGGCGCTGCAGGACGCGGTCAACGCGGCCGTCCTCGACGCCGCCCAGCGGCTGCAGCCGAACTACGACGCGGCCCTCGCCCAGGAAAAGAGCCTGGAGACCATGATCCTCGACCGCAGCCGCGAATCGATCACCTACGATTCCCTGCAGCACGACCTCGACAAGAACCGGGACCTCTACCAAAAGCTCGAGGACCGGATCAACGAGACCGACATCACCCAGAAGCTGAACATCCCGATGATCCACCTGGTGGACGACGCCTCCTTCTCCAACGCCCCGGTCAAGCCGGACAAGCGGAAGATCATGCTGGCCTGCCTGGCGGCGGGCCTGCTGGGCGGCATCAGCCTCGGCTTCCTGCTCGACGCGATCGACGCCACCATCAAGACCCCCGAACAGATCGAGCAAACCCTGCGGCTCCCCGTCCTCGTCACCATCCCCCAGTTCCGCACCCACAAGAACAAAGGGGGCGGCCTGCCGATCCCGGAGATCACCAACGCGGTGCGCGAATCGCTGCGCAGCATGGCCGTCTCCATCCAGCTGCTGGGGCGCAAGGGCGGCTCCCACATCATCCTCTTCACCAGCGCCCAACCCGCCGAGGGAAAGACCTTCTGCAGCTACCACTGCGCGGCCCAGCTGGCGACCCTGGGCCATCGCACCCTGCTGATCGACGCCGATCTGCGCAAGCCGTCCCAGCACCAGATGCTGGAAGGATCGGCGCCCAGCCCCGGCTTGCGCGAGTACCTTTCCGAGCAGGCCTCCAGCGAGAGCATCATCATGCCGACCAAGCAGGAGAACCTTTTCTTCATCGCCGCCGGGAAGATCGCCCCGAATCCCCTCCGCCTCCTCACCGGGCCTGCGATGAGCCAGCTGCTGGAAAAGATCAAGGACCAGTTCCAATTCATCATCCTCGATTCCGCCCCGATCAACCCGGTCGCCGACACCCTCCTGCTGGCGCCGCACGTCCATCAGATCTGCCTGATCGCCCGGGGCGGATCGACCACCACCCGCTCGCTCCGCCACACCATCGCCCAGCTCCGTTCCACCGGAAAGCACGAGCCCTCCAACGTCATCCTGAACCGGTTTCAACAGCGGCGCGGCCTCTACTACTACGGGTACTACTCCTACCACAAGAGCTACGGCAAGCACGGGAGCTACGGAGACGAAAATGAGGCCGCCCCCAAAGCATAACCGGCTTCCGCTCGGAACAGGCGGATCCCCGCTGCGGTGGGCGGCGGGTCTGGTCGGCCTCTTTTCCCTTCTTCCCCTCGCCCCCCTTTCCGCCGAGGAGCTCCTCACCCGCGTCCTCTACACAGAAGGCAGCTCCTCCTACACCCTGCTCAACGACGGCGGCACACCGAAATTGGAGACGGCGAACGCCTCGTCCAATTTATTGCGCCCCGGCATGTCGCTGGCTTCGCTGGCCCAGATCGAGACCTCGGGGGATGGCAAGATCATGATCGGTCCGATTCCCCAGATCCGATACGTCGTCTACCCGAAAAGCCGGGTGGTCAACGAAGCGCTCAGCTATCACGCGGAAGACTCGGACCACACCATCGATTACAAGCTGCGGGTGGTCGAAGGCATCGTCGTCGGCGATATCCAGGGATTGCCCCATAACATCGGCAGCGAAATCGAGGCCCCGCTCGGAAACGCCTTCACGCCCAACGGCCACTTCATGGTCGCGGTGCGTCCGGACGGAAGCACCAAGTACGGAGTCCTCACCGGCAGCCTCACCGTCAACCTCTCCGGCCGCGGCACCTACACCCTCACTGCGAACCAGGTCCTCAACGTCCTCTCCGAGACCGAAAAGGCCAAAATCCTGGCCGATCACCAGGGCGAAATCGTCGGCGGTTCCCCCGCCGATGTGGAGCGGCAAGAAGGAGTCGCCCTCCTCAACCAAGGCGGCGAGGACCTCAAGATCACCTCCCTCCAGGCCGACGCGGAAGCCCTCGCCATCCTGACCGAGCCGATGCCCGCGCCGAACGAGGACCAATTCAGCAATCCCCCCACCGTCCCCCAGCTGGTGCTCCTTCCCGGCCAGCTGCCCCCCGACTACAATCCGGGCAATTACTTCTTCCAGACGCCGAACAATCCGCCGGTCTCCCCGATCTTTCCATGAGACCCCGCCCGCAGTATTGCTTCCGCCTTCTCTGCGCGACACTCCTAGCGGGGGCCGCGCTCGGGCCGCTCCGCCTGGAAGCGCAAATCGATTCCAGCGAAGGCACCGCGGCGCAGCCCGGGTATGTGCCACTGCAGTATACGCCGGTCACCCCACAAACTCCCCTCCCCAACGGGAACTCCTACACCAACCAGAACCAGACTCCCGGCGCGGACGAATCGACCTCCTCTACCCAGACCCCGATCGCGAACAACGCCAATGGCACCAACGGCGCCGCTTCCGAAAACGGCCCCCCGATCAACTTCCAACCCATGACCGCCGCCACCCGCCCGGCCACGACTGACGTCGGCTTCGCCCCGGTGGTGGGAACGGTGCGGGACGTCGACGGCACCCGCCTGGTCAATTCGTCCCACGGCCTGCCCCGGCTCTACGCCCCCGGCCTCCGGGCCGGACCCTTCGATGTCGATGTCAATGCCACTCTGGTCGAAACCTATAACGACAACATCTACCTGGCGCCGCAAGGAACTCCCTACACCTCCGATTTCATCACCAGCATCAACCCCAGCGCAAACGCCACTTATACCAACGGGGATTCCGGCGAGATCGACAGCACCCAAGTGTCGCTTTTTTATGCGCCCAGCGGGTTGCTCTTCAGCCAGCATCAGAGCAATTCCACGATCAATCAGCTCATGAACGCTTCTTTGACCCATCGCTTCAGCCGCCTGGCGATCAGCCTCAACCAAGCCTATTCCTACATCTCCGGCGGACAGATCGAGGCGGGCAACCTCATCAATCAGAGCATCTATACCTCCTCGGTCGATATGGATTACGCGGCGACCGAGAAGACCTCGCTGGAAATCGCCGCAGCCTACTCCATCAACCGGTATTCTTCCGGCCTGGGTTTCGACGATCTGCTGGCCGCCAGTTATATCAACTATCAGGTCCGTCCCAAATTGACTCTCAGCGTCGGCCCCAGCTTCAACCGGCTCACTCCCGAGGAGGGCGGCGGAGACCAGACCGCCCTCGGCGCCAATGTTCGGCTCAGTTATAATTACAGCGAAAAGACCAACCTCTATGCGGAACTGGGCGGAGACGAGCGCCAATATAGCGGATCAGACCTCTCGAATCTCGAATTGACCTACCTGATCGGAGCTTCCTGGGCCGTCGGCCCCAAAACCAGCGCGGCCGTGCATGCCTCCCGGCAGACGGACAGCTCCAGCATCACCGCCAATCAGGATTATATCGCGTCCGATGTCGGCGTGACGGTCAGCCAGACCCTGATCGACCGTTTCAGCGCGCTCCTCGTTCTCGGCTACGAGCATGCGGATTACTATTCCACCCTTTCGGGAGCCAATACCTTCAGCAGCGATTTCTTCTCGATCAGTCCCGGCCTGAGCTTCCATCCGACGATCTGGAACGACGTCGGCATCAGCTATCTCTATCGCCAGGAACTCACCAGCACCGGCGCCTTCCAATTCATCAACAACCAGGTCAGCATCTTCTCGAACATCCGCTTCTAGAGCGGTTTCTGATTAGATAGCTCAAATAGGTGGCATCCATGGGGCTGCACCCCTGGCCCCCGCTTCAGAGGGGAGGGTCGCCGAGTATGGGTGAAATGATACCACGCAGACGCGAGGAGCGCGGGAGAGCGGGCTCATCGGTTTCAGGTGGCACGTATCAGGAGAAGATCGAACGCCCTGACTATGGGCGGACCGGGATGCACGGGGGCAGCTTGTACGACGCAAAGGGGCTGCGCCCCCTTGGATTGCCTCCCGGCAATGCCAGTTAGTTTCCCCTGGAAACTACGTGCGCTATCGCGCAGGCATTCTGGCTCAGACTCGATCTGTAACCTCTATGGGAGCAGTATCTTGAGCTTACTTAAACGGAAGAGGCTTTAGTCCCGCGAGCCGGTCATCTCCGGGCCTTTCCCTCGCGCGGCCATTGCCAGGCTCCCCAGCCGATCGCCAGGAAGATGAAGACATAAAATCCCAACGAGGCGATCTGCAGAGGGAAATCGACCAGGGAATGGAGCGCGCATCCCAACAGCGAGCTACCGACCCCTCCCAATAAAATCCGCGTGCTCAACCGCATCGTCCGGCGGGGACGAAGCGCCAGAAAAAACGCCGAAAGCAGGCCGCCGAAAAAAAACATTCCCCACAGAAAGGCCCCCGCGTATCCCCATTCGACCGCCGTCTGCAGATAATCCTCATGGGCGAACCGCCAGAAGCCCCGGAGAGAATCCCCCTCCGCAAAGGTGGCGTAGGGAAAGATCGAGGCGAAGCTGCCCGGCCCGAAGCCCCAGGCCCCGCCCTGGGGAATGATCTGCAGGCAGATCTGGGCCACCCCGATCCGGCCACTGCTGACCAGGACCGTCTGATTGAGCGCCTGGGTCCACCGGACGATGGCCATCCCCAGATCCCCGAAGTAAAGGACTCCGCCGATCGCCAGGCAAAAGACCGGCAGGACGATCGCCGCGCGCAGCAGCATCTTCCGGGTGAACAGGGCCTTCCGCAGCAAGCGGAGCCAGGTGATCAGGGAGAGGAGCAGCAGGATCAGGAAGACCGCCTGGGCCGCCTTCGACACATTGACGAAGGCCCCCGCGATGGCGATGACCAACGCCAGCACCCAGAGCCCCCGCCACCAGGGACTGATCCCGAAAAAGAAGGCGCGCGCGGTGAAGGCCACCGTCAACGGGAAGATCAGGTTGATGAAGGCGCCGGCGTTCCCGTGGTAATAATAGGTGGCGAACGGCCAGACGTTGTGCCCGTATTGAGGCCACAATCCCATCAGACCGACCGATTTCTCCGACAAGCCGAAAGCAGTCAAGGCCGCCCCGGTCAGCCCCATCGTCAGGAGAATCCGCCGCCGCCAGACCGGATCCCGCGAAAGATCGAGGACCATGACGAAAATCGCCGCGAACGAACTCAGGCGATTCATGAGATGCAGGCTCGCCTCCCGGTCGTACGAACCGGGCCAACCGGTGACGGCGGAGGGCACCGGCAGCAGGCGCATGATCGGCGCCACATAGACATACTTGGCGTTGAGAGCCATCCCCCACCCCTGCAAAAGGATCAACCCCAGCAGGACGAGAGGAATCCACGGCAAATCCCGCCAGCCGCGCCGCGAGAGGAAATCGAAAAAATAGAGCCCGAAGACCGCATAACCGCCGCAGACCAGAAAACTCTCCGCCCAGGCGGGAATGCTCCCCATCGCCGTCGGCGCATAGACGATCAAGATCAGCAGCGCATAACGGCAGACTTGCGAATAGAGCTGAGGCATCGCTCCGCAAGGGTGCGTCAAGCCGCTGCCCCGCACAAGCGATTTAGAACGCGCGCAACCCACCGGGGAATCACGGTTTCCAACCTCGGCCAATTGGGGATTGACCCTCCGGAGCCCCTCTTTCAATCTGGACTGCCCCGACATCCGTTTTCGTGGAATCCTCCGCCTTAAAAATACGCAGAAAAGCATGTCTTCCTCCCCCGGTCTGATCCTCGAAGCCGGCCGCGGCGAAAGGCAGTACTGGCGCGATCTCTGGAAATACCGGGAGCTCTTCTATTTCCTGGCCTGGCGCGATGTGGTCATCCGCTACAAGCAGACCGTCGTCGGCCTCCTCTGGGCCCTGCTGCGCCCCCTCCTCACCACCGTCGTCCTCACCGTCACCTTCAGCAAGATTGCCCGGATCGCCGCTCCTCCCGGGATTCCCTATGCCATGATCGTCCTGGCGGGGATGCTCCCCTGGACCCTCTTTTCCGGCGCCTTCTCGGGCGGCAGCTCCAGCCTGGTCGGCAACGCCAACCTGATTTCCAAGGTCTACTTCCCCCGCCTCATCCTCCCCGCCAGCGCGGTGATCGTCGGCTTCGTCGAGTTCCTCATCTCCCTATTGATGCTGGCGCTGCTGATGGCCTATTACGGGATCGCCCCCTCCCTGCGGCTCCTCACCCTTCCCCTGTTCACCGTCGTCGCGGTCGCCGCCGCCGCCGGTCCCTCCATCTGGATCGGAGCGCTTAACGTCCGCTACCGCGACTTCACCCAGATCGTCCCCTTTCTCCTATTGTTGGGCGCCTACCTCTCGCCCGTCGCCTACACCACCGATCACGTCTTCGCCAACGACCGCCTCCCGTCCGCCTGGAAATTCCTCTACGCGCTCAACCCGATGGTCGGCGTCATCGACGGCTTCCGCTGGGCGATCCTCGGGGGGGACTTTCCGATCCGTTGGCCGACCTTCCTCCTTTCCCTCGCGGTCATCGCCGCCCTCCTGATCGGCGGCATCCGCTATTTCCGCCGCACGGAAAAAACCTTTGCCGACGTAATTTGAGCCATGGCCGATCCCGTCATCTCGGTGGAAAACCTCGGAAAGAAGTACCTCCTCTCCCATCGGAGCGAAGGCGGGGAGGGATTGCGCCACGTCCTGGAGCGGTCCTTGGCGTCGCCCGTCCGCTGGCTGGCATCGAAATTTCGCGGCACCGCACCGCAGGCCGCGAAGACGGAGGAGGATTTCTGGGCTCTGCGGGACGTCTCCTTCGCGGTCGAACCGGGAGAGGTGGTCGGCATCATCGGGCGGAACGGCGCGGGCAAGAGCACCCTCCTGAAGATCCTCAGCCGAATCACCGAGCCGACCTCGGGACGGGTCCGGATCCGGGGCCGGGTCGCCAGCCTGCTCGAAGTCGGCACCGGCTTCCACCCGGAACTGACCGGCCGGGAGAACATCTTCCTCAACGGCGCCATCCTCGGCATGACCCGCGCCGAGATCCGCGCGAAGTTCGACGAGATCGTCGCCTTCTCCGAAGTGGAGCGCTTCCTCGATACCCCGGTCAAGCGCTACTCCAGCGGCATGTACGTCCGGCTCGCCTTCTCCGTCGCCGCCCATCTGGAACCCGAGATCCTCATCATCGACGAAGTCCTGGCGGTGGGCGACGCCCAGTTCCAAAAGAAATGCCTCGGCAAAATGGGCGAAGTCTCGGCCAAGCGGGGCCGCACCGTCCTCTTCGTCAGCCACAACATGGGAGCGGTCGCCGCCCTCTGCACCAAGGCGGTGGTGCTGCGCGGGGGAGAAGTGGTCCATCCCTGCGGCCCCACGGCGGCAGCCGTGGAGGCCTATCTGTCCGATCTCGGCGCGGCCACCCGGATATCGCTGCGGGAGCGGAAGGACCGGGAGGGCGCGGGCCATCTACGCATCACCGGCTTCTCCCTCCACGACGCCGAAGGGAGTCCCCTGCAGCACTTCGTCTCCGGGCAGGCAATGCAGTTCCACATCCATTATGAGGCGCTCGCCGACCGCCTTCCCGGACGCCTCACCGCCAATTTCAGCATCCAGACCCACGCCGGCTTCCTGGTCAGCAATCTTTCCAGCGAATTCACGGACGCCGAATTCATCGATCCCCCCCCGCAGGGGACGATCCGCTGCCGCATCCAGCGCCTGCCGCTGGCGCAGGGCAACTACCTGGTCAATCTCCTGATCCGCCGCAACGGGGAGGTCGAAGACATGATTCGCGGGGCGGCCGAGTTTCAAGTCGAGAACGGCGATTTTTTCGGCAACGGCCGCAATGGCCCCCCCAGTCATGGCAGCGTGCTAATCGCGCAAAACTGGGAACTCTCCTCCGGGAAATAGCCCCCGTGGACACGGCGACTCCCCGAACGACATGAAAAAAGCCCTCGTCAGCCTGGTTCTCGGAACGCGCTATACGGAGCTGTTCAATAGTTGGTTCCGGCCGGGATGGGAACGGTATTGCGCGCGCCACGAAATCGACCTGATCGTCATCGACCAATCCCTCGATCGGACGGAGCGGGCCCAACGTCGTTCCCCCTCCTGGCAGAAGTGCCTGATCCACCACCATCCAGCCGTCGCCTCCTACGACCAGGTCGCGTGGGTCGATGCGGACATCCGGATCCGGCCCGACGCGCCCGATCTCTTTTCCGAGGTGCCTTCCGATCGGATCGGCGCCGTCGACGCCTGGACGATCCCCACCCAGGAGGATCAGACCGCCGCTCTCGACGCGCGCTACCGAAGGATGGACCAGGCGGGCGTCTCCTACGTGAGCAACCGGACCCCGCAGGAATTTCACGGGAACTTCGGACTGGACGCCCCCTTCGATGCGGTGGTCCAGGCGGGCATGATCGTCTTCTCGCCCCGCCTTCATGGGGCGATCCTGCAGACGACCTATGACCGCTATGAAGAAAAGGGCGCGGCGATGTGGAATTACGAAATGAGGCCCCTGAGCTACGAGATCCAGAAGGCCGGTCCCGTCCACTGGCTCTCGCCGAAATTCAACATGACCTGGCCCCACTACAGCCAGATCTACTATCCCTTTTTGGACGAGCCCGTCCCGCGTCCGCTCCGGCTGCTGCGCCGTCTGCTCGGGCGCGACGCCCAGCCGATCCGCCGGAAATGCGTGGAATCCGCGTTCCGGAACAATTATTTCCTCCATTTTTCAAACGGCAGTCCCGATTACCGGCTCCTGCCCGCCGATGCCGGATGAATATGAAGTCGGTCCCCGTCATCTATCTGATTTTCAACCGGCCGGAAGCCACCCGCAGATCCCACCAGATCCTGCGGGAGATCCGGCCGGAAAAGCTCCTGGTAGTCGCCGACGGCCCCCGCGCCCATGTCGCGGACGATCGCGAGCGATGCCTGCTGACCCGGCAGATCGCCACGGATATCGACTGGCCCTGCGAGCTCCAGACCTGTTTCTCGGATGTCAATCTGGGGCTGAAGCAGCGGGTGGCCAGCGGCCTCTCCTGGGCCTTCGAGCAGGTGGAGGAGGCGATCGTCGTCGAGGACGATTGCCTGCCCGATCCCAGTTTCTTCCGCTTCGCCGCCGAGATGCTCGAAAAGTACCGCCAGGACGAGCGGATCATGTGCATCTCGGCCAATAATTTTCAGCAGGGACGGCGGCGCGCCCCTTACAGCTATTATTTCTCCCTCTTTCCCCATTGCTGGGGATGGGCGACGTGGCGGCGCTCCTGGCGCCACTTCGATCTCGGAATGTCCCGATGGCCCGAGCTGCGCGATGGCGGATGGCTGCGGGACATGATCCAGGACAAGGCCGGGCTCTCCTATTGGCATCAGACCTTCGAGGGCTGCCATCGGGGAATGGTCAACTCATGGGCGACCGCCTGGACGTTTTCCTGCTGGGCGCAAAACGGGCTCACCCTCCTGCCGGAGGTCAATCTGGTGCGGAACATCGGCTTTGGAAAGGACGGCACCAATACCACCTCGAGCGACAACCATCTCAGCGCCATCACCAGCTCCTCCCTGCAATTCCCGCTGCGGCCGCCGCCCTACGTCCTGCGCGACACCCAGGCCGACCATGCCACCCAGCTCCTGGTCTACAACCCCGCCCCGCCCCCGCCTCTCGCGCAACGCATCCTGCGCAAACTGCGGCGGACCTTCTCCAGCTCGCCCTCCAGATGAGATCGACCAAAAAAAATTCCAGCCGCCTCCGAAACGAATGGATCTCTTTCTGGACGACCCTCAAGGAGTTCACCCGCCCCCTTCCCCGCGAGTATCCCTTCTACGCGATCGCCCTATTGGCCCAGCTGACCTACTGGGTGCTGGCCTTCCACTTCCGCCCCGGCGAATCGCTGGCGGACCTGATCCTCTACCGTTCCCGCGACGGCGACATCCAGTACCTGCCCCTCATCTGCAGCGAGGCCCGCGGAAACTTCGGCGACGGCGAGCTGATGGAATCCCTCGGCAAAGGCGTCGTCACCTTTCCTTATTTCATGCTGGCGCCGTTTTCGATCCCCATCCATTTTTTCGGCGACGCAGGGTGGATCGTCGCCGACGTGCTGATCGGCTTCTCCTTTTTCCTGACCGTCCGGGCCTGGTGCCTCCTCTATTGCCGCAATCCCCTATGGAGCAGCGCCATTGCCTGCGCGCTGGCGTCCGGGCTGAGCCGCCTCATGCCCCGGTTTCTCGCCGCATTTTTGGTCAAGTATCCCTTCCTCGCAGTGTGGGGAGACCGCATCCCCCGTCCTTTCGTTACCGATTGGTATCTCCTCCTCTCCCTGTTGATCTTCACCGCTCTGGCGCTCTCCCGGCAAAACCGCCGCCAGGGGCTGCTCTGGAGCGCGGCCGGCGTCATGGTCGCGATCGCGATCCAGAGCAATTTCTATAATTTCATCTCCCTCTTCCTGACCCTGCCGCTGCTCTTTTTCCTATTCCTGCGGGATTTCGCCCCGCTTCGCGAATGGGGGCGCTCCCTGGCTTGGTTCATCGGAGGCGGTTTGGCGACGGGATGGCCCTGGTTTTATCAACGGGCCTATGAACAACCGATCAACATGCGCTGGATGGGCATCTACCCCCTCTCCCGAATGGACGGCTGGAGACACCATGATTGGTTTTATTCCATCCCCTTCGCCCTGCTCCTCTTCGCTCTGGCCCTTCTGATCCTGCCTCGATTTCTACGCCCCGCCTCCGCCTATCCGGTCCCGCCCCCCTCCCTTCCCCAACTGGCGATCCCGGCCTGGGCGGGCGCCATGGCCTGGATGGGACCGGCCCTGCTCGCCATGCTGAGCGGGAGCACGGTCCAGCCCAATCACTTTCAATTCACGCTGGAGGCGATCGAGGCCTTCGTCTGGCTGGCGGTGTTCGCCTGGTATGCGGTGAATTTTCGCGCTTTCATCCCCGTTCGGGAGGGCGACCGGAAACCGTCCGCCCCGCCGTCCGATTCAAAGGCCCTGTTCGTCGGCCTGCTTCTCGGATGCCTGCTGATTCTCGGCGCCCAGGCGCGGCGCGTCCGGGAATGGATCCGCTACGAAGGGCCCGTCCGGCTGGAGGAGACCGCCGGGCCCGGCTATCGCAGCAATTTCACCGCCTTGACGGCGGAACTCTCCCGCCCCCGCTATCGCGATTGCCAGGCTATCGCCACCCTGAACCACCAAGTCCTGGTCTGGTGGGTGGCTCTGCAGCGGCGATACGCCTTTTGCCCCGACTTGATGGCGACCACCGCCGGCCAGCCGGAAATCGAATGCCGCTTCGCCCTTTTCTGCCATCAGCTCAACCTGACGCCGGATCAATTCCACGATCTGATCGGCCGCCAACTGGTCCTGAACCTCTGGCTCTCGGGAAACGAATACCAGCTCTCTCCCATGCATCATTTCGCGCCGTTGAGCGATTACTCTTCCCAGGCCCTCGCCGACTTGCAGGCCATCCCCTACGGCAAGGGGAACTGGAATCTCATCCTGCCGCTCAGCGAGGAACAGCGGCTGATGGAGCTGTACCGCAAGACGGCGGAGATCCCGCTCTCCTCCTATCCCCGCTTCGATTTGATCGTCCTCCATGACCAGGAGGGTTGGCTGCCCCATCTCGAAGGCCCCGTTTCCGCCGACTGGGAGCTCGCCTACTCCAACGACGATTTCCGGGTTTGGATCCGGCGCCCTTCCGCCGCCTCCGCGCTTCCATGAAAATCGCCCACCTCAACCCGGCCTATCACGGCGGCGCGGGCGAAGCGGCGCGGCGGCTCCATTTCGGCCTGCTCCAACGCGGCGTCGATTCGACCTTTTTCAACCTCCAGGAAAACCTCCCGAAAGAGAACGTCGTCCAGGCCTTCCATCCCCCCTCCCTGGCCTCCCGCTGGCGGGCCTTTCTCATCGAGCGCGAACGGGCCTGCGTCCGCCGCCGCCTCGATCCCGAATTCGACAGCTTCAGCGATGACCGGACCTCCTTCGTCCCCGACCTCGCCGAGACGCTGGCCTCCTACGACCTGATCCACATCCATGGATCGTCGTTCCTAATCGATTATCGCCGGAGCCTGGCGGCGTTCGGAAGAAGGGGGCAGCGGTTGGTCTGGACCCTCCACGACATGAACGCGTTTACCGGCGGCTGTCATTATGACCGCGATTGCGGCCGGTTCCGGCACTCGTGCGGGCAATGCCCGGCGCTGCGCTCCCGGCGGGAGGGCGATCCTTCCCGCTCCATTTGGCGGCGCAAGGCGGCGGGATTGCGAAGACTCGACCCGTCGAAGACCCGCATCGTCTGTCCCAGCTCCTGGCTCTCCGGATTGGCCCGCGAAAGCTCCCTCTTCTCACGCTTCGAGATCGCGACCATTCCTTACGGGCTGCCGCTGTCCACCCCCTTCTCCCCTGCGCCCGACCGGGCCGAGCTCCGCCGCCGGTTCGGCCTCCCCGCCGAAGCCCGGATCGTCCTCTTCATCGCCTCCTCCCTCGAGGTAAAGCGCAAGGGCTTCCACCTCCTGGAGGCCGCCTTGAATCGCATCGCCGCTCTCCCCGGCCTTTTTCTCGCAGCGGTCGGCGAGACAAGCCGCGCTTCCGCCCCCGGCTTTCCCCACCGCCTTTTCGGCCGGGTCGCCGATCCCGAGCAGGTGCGGCAGCTCTATCGCGCCGCCGATCTCCTGGCGATCCCCTCCCTGCAGGACAACCTTCCCAACACCGTGCTGGAGGCGATGGCCGTCGGCCTGCCGGTGGTCGGCTTCGCTTGCGGAGGCATCCCCGAGATGATCCGCCAGGGAGCGACTGGCTTCACCGTGCCGACAGGCGACGTCCCGGCCCTGGCCGCCCGGATCGAATCGTTGCTCGGAGACGAGGCCGCCCTCCGGCGGCTGGGAGAGGAGGGCCGCCGGGTCGCCGAAGCCGAATACGACAGCCGCCTGCAGGCCGATCGTTATTTCCAGCTCTACGAAACCCTGCTATCGATCCCGGCGGCTCCGATGGTCGGCTAATCCCGCCTGCCCATGCCTCTCCCCGCTCCCGCGCTCCCCTTTCCCCCGCCTCCTTCCGGCAAGACCGGCTGGCCCTGGGACACCCACACGCCCCTTCCCCCGCCCCAGCCGGGCGACGCCGATCTCCCGACGCTCACCCTCGTCACCCCCTCCTACAACCAAGGCCAATTCATCGAGGAAACCATCCGCTCGGTCCTGCTCCAGGGTTATCCGCACCTCGAATATATCGTGATGGACGGCGGCAGCCACGACGCAACCGTCGAGATCCTGAAGAAATACGCCCCGTGGCTCGCCCATTGGCAGAGCGCGAAGGACGGAGGCCAGACGGCGGCGATCAACCAGGGCTTCGCCCGCGCCACCGGCGAGCTGCGCGGCTGGCAGAACTCGGACGATTATTTCCTCCCCGACGCGCTCCTGGCGGCGGGCCGGGCCGCACGGGCCCATCCGGAAATCGACGCCTTCTACGGCCCGGTCGATTACGTCGATGCCGAGGGGAAGTTCCTCCGCCACGCCGCGATCCGGGAGCCGAGCTTCGCCCATAACATGCCGTACCCCTGCGTCCTCAACCAGGCGCTCCTGATCCGCCGCCCCCTCTTCGAGCGGGGCCTCCGACTCGACGAAAATATCACCCACTGCATGGATTACGATCTCCTCTGGCAGCTCCTCTTCCTGAAAGCCCGCTTCGCCGCCGTCCCCGATTTCCGCGCCGAGTTCCGCCAGCACGACGACGCCAAGGGCGTCTACCAGCTCGAGATCTGCTACCAGGAATTCTTCGACTATTACCTCCGCCTCCTCCGGGACGAGCGGCTCCCCGCCTCGATCCATCCGGCGCTGATCGGCGAACTCCGCGCCTCCTGCCTCAACGATTTCGGCACCGGCCACTTCGCCAACTGCCGGGCTAAATTCCGGCAGGCCCTCCACGCCGTCGGCCCCGCCTTTCTCACCCCGGAGCTGCTGGGGAAATACGCGGCCTCGGCACTTCCTCCCGGCTGGGTCTCCCGGATGAAACGGCTGCTGCGACCCAAGCGGAAAGGCTCTTCGTGAACGCCGCTTCCGCTCCCGACGTCTCCGTCGTCATCGTCAACTGGAACTCGTTCGCGCTCCTGGAGGCCGCCCTCGATTCGCTCGCGGCGCAGACCGCAGGCGTCTCCTACGAGATCATCGTGATCGACAACGGCTCGACCCGCGATGGCAGCGGGGAAAAGATTCCGCTCCGTTTCCCCGCAGTCCATTTCATCCGCAACCCGGAGAACCTCGGCTTCGGCCAGGCCAACAACCAGGCCTTCGCGGTGGCGCGGGGCCGCCATCTCCTCCTGCTCAACGCCGACACCCGGCAGATCGAGAACGCCGTCGGCCAGGCGGTCGGCTACCTCGACGCGCATCCGGAGGTGGGAGCGCTCGGCATCCTCCACCTGAACGACGACGCAGCCCGCTCCGTCCAGCCCTCCTGGCATCCCTTCCCGCGCCCGATCGACGATCTCAAGGGACTCCTCCATCTGCGGACGGAGCAGGTCTCGTTCCCCGCCGAACCAACCGAACGGGACGTCCCCTGGGCCTGCGCCAGCTTTCTCCTGGTCCGCCGGGAATGCCTCGAGCAGGTCGGCGGCTTCGACGAACGGTTCTTCATCTACGACGAGGATATCGACTGGTGCTTCCGCATCTGGGAAAAGGGTTGGACGATCCGCTTCTGGCCCGGCGCCCGCTTCATCCACATCGGCTCGGCCTCCGGCTCGCTGATGAGCGACAAGACCTTCAGCAACCTGCGCAGCCGCCTCACCTATTACCGGAAGCACCACGGAATCGGCTGGGCGGTCCTCCTCTACGCCGTCACCGTCGGCAAGCTCGCCGCCGGGGCGGCGCGGGAGACGGCGCGGCTCCTTTTTCGCCGCGCCTCCGCAGAGGACGTCCTCAACCGCTGGAAACGGGTGATGCAATTCGCCCGCCTCCGCTCCAGCCAATCGGGCGTCTAGGGGAACGACCATGGCCAAAATCCATCTACGCGGCCTGGGAGAACCCGCTCCGGAAACGAGGGAATTTTTCGCCTTTTTCCAAAGCTGGGCAGGGCGGAGTACGCGCCACGCTCTGGTCGATGATCCGGCGGAAGCCGATCTGATCCTCTTCGTCTTCGGCACCGACCTCCGCACCCCCCTGAACGCGGAAGAGGAAGCGCTGCTGGCCAGCCGCCCCGACGATTGCTTCGCCCTCGACGGAAAGGACCGTCCCCTCGGCTTCCTGCCCGGACTCTACGCCGCCTTGCCCGCCCGCGCTTTCGCTCCGGCCCGCTTCCGCACCTACTGCTATCCGGTCGAAAACCGCCAGGTGGAGGCGGCCTGGCAGGCGCGACCGGAAAAATCGCTCTTCTTCTCCTTCCTCGGCGGCGCCAGCTCCCCGCTGCGGCAGAAACTCTACCGCCGCCGGGATGGGCGGAGCGACATCCTCATCGAGGACACCACCGCCCACCAGGAATGGAATCCCCATCAACCGGCCTGGGCCGAGCGGAAGCAGCGCTACGCGGAGGTATTGGCCCGGAGCGAATTCTCCCTCTGCCCCCGGGGCGCGGGCGTCGGCTCGATCCGCCTCTTCGAGGCGATGCAGGCGGGGAGCGTGCCCGTCCTCCTTTCCGACGCTTACGTCCTCCCGGCAAGCCCTGGCCCCGCCTGGGACCAATTCCTGATCCGCCTGCCCGAGAGCGCCGCCACCCGGGACGACCTCCCCGCCCTCCTCGACCCGTGGCGGGGCCGGTCACGGGAGATGGGGCTCCGCGCCCGGCAGGCCTGGGAGGAATGGTTCGCCCCCGCCGTCTGGCTCGACCGGATCGTCGAAAACCTCGAGGCGATCCGTATCGACCGCGCCCACTCCGGCCATCCCGAGACCTTTTACCGCCACCGCTGGGCTTGGTGGAAATTCAAGAGAGAAGCTGGCGAACGGATTTGGAATTCCCTACGAAGGATACGGAACCGGCTCCGCTCCCGATGAAAAAACTGACCGATCTCTGGGCGCATCTCCATGCCCCCGGCACCGACATCTGCGTACCGCGCTATCTGCTCAAGAGCGCCGGGTACCACCTGCGCGGCAAACGGATCACCGCCCACCACAACACCGAGATCCGGGGATTGCAGAACATCGCCATCGCCAAGGGCGGCAGCCTCTCGATCGGCAAGGTCTCGATGGGCTTCATGCACGGCGGCGACCGGACCTTCCTCAACATCGAGGGGGAACTTCGCATCCAGGGCGGCGTCTATCTCGGCAAGGGCTGCCGCCTCCACGTCGCGCCGGGCGGACGGATCGAACTCGACACCTGCTACTTCACCGGCCTGAGCCGGGCGATCATCTCCCACGAATTGAAGATCGGCCGCGAGACCGTGATCGCCTGGGGCTGCGAATTCCTCGACCGCGATTGGCACACGATTTCCTATCCCGGCAAAAAGGAGAAGCCCGAAGGCCTCGGCATCCACATCGGCGAACGGTGCTGGATCGGCAGCGACGTCAAGATCCTCAAGGGCGTCCGCCTCGGCGACGGCTCGGTGGTGGCGGCGAACACCGTCCTCACCGGCTCCTATCCCGGCGGCTCGCTGATCGCGGGCAATCCCGGACGGGTGATCCGCAGCGGCGTCACCTGGAGCGCCACGGAGTGAGGCTCCTTCTTCTTCCGCCATGAAGCTCCTGATCTGCACCCCTTATTCCCTGCGGCGGGAATTGGGCGCCCCGAAAATCGTCATCGAACTGGCGGAAGAACTCCGCCTGCTCGGCTGGGAATGCACCCTGGTCGGAAAAGAGGAGATCGAAAAAGGCGGCGCTCCCTATCCCGAAGCGCTCCGGGACTATCTCCTCGCCTATGCGGCCCGGTACGACGTCGTCGAATACGATCATCAATATCTCCCCTTTCCGCGTTCTCTCTTTCCCCATTCCACCCTCCTCGTGGCCCGCTCCTCGCTGCTGGCCCACCACTTCAATCGCATTCCCATTCCGCCGATGGAACGGGGCTGGAAGCGACTGCGCGAAGGCTGGGCGCGGCTAAGGGACCTCCCCGGCCGCCACCGGCGATTGGCGATGGCCCAGACCACCCTCCAGCACTGCGATCTCGTCAACGTCGCCAATCGCGGGGACCGCGACGAGCTGATCCGCTGCGGCCTCCCCGCCGAAAAAATCGTAATCCTCCCCTACGGCATCGACCGGGCGCGGCGCCCGCTCTTCGATGCCGTCGAGGCCACCGCGCCCCGGGAACCGCGGGTCGCCTTCGTCGGCAGCTTCGATGCCCGCAAGGGAGGGGCCGATTTTCCCGCTCTGGCGGCGGAACTGGTGCGCGGCACTCCCGGCCTCCGCATCCGGCTGCTCGGAACCAAAGGCCTCTACCCCGACGCCGCCAGCGTCCTCGACTTTTTCCCCGCCGCGCTCCGTCCCTCCCTGGAGGTCGTCCCCACCTATGCCGTCAACGACCTCCCCGCGCTCCTCGCCGATTGTTCGGTCGGCATCTTCCCCTCCTATATCGAAAGCTTCGGCTTCGGCGTGATCGAGATGCTCGCCGCCGCCCTCCCCGTGGTCGCCTATGATTGCCCCGGCCCCACCGATATCCTCCCGCCGGAACGGATCATCCCCGCCGGCGACTTCCGGGCGATGGCCGAACGGGTCACCGCTCTCCTGCGCGATCCCGAGGCGCTCCAAGCCGACCGCCTCGCCGCCCGGGACCGTTCGCGCGATTATCGCTGGGACCTCATCGCCCGCGCCACCGCCGAGGCCTACGCCCACGCCTGGATCGGAAGGCAGGCGCAAGCGCCTGCATCGACTCTGCCATGATCCCGTCCCGCCCCACCCTGATCGTCCTGACGCCCGTGAAGAACGAGGCCTGGATCCTCGACCGCTTCCTGGCGGTCTGCTCCCAATTCGCCGACCTGATCCTGATCGCCGACCAGCAGTCGACCGACGGCAGCCGCGAGATCGCCGCCCGCTGGCCCAAGGTGGCGCTGATCGACAACCCGAATCCCGCCTATGACGAGGCCGACCGCCAGAAACTCCTGATCGAGGAGGCCCGCCGCCGGGTCCCCGGCCCCCGCGCCTTCCTCACCCTCGACGCCGACGAGATCGTCGCCGCCGACGCCCCGGAGAGCCCCGATTGGCAGGCCTTCCTCCAGGCCGCGCCGGGCACCGTCCTGATGCTGGAAAAACTCGATCTCTATCCGACCGCCGAGCACTGCGTCCGCTACGACAAGCCGTTCCCCTACGGCTACGTCGACGACGGCGCCGAGCACCAGCCGCGCTGGATCCATAGCTACCGGGTGCCGGTCCGCCCCGAGAGCCCCCGCTTCACCCCGGCTGGCATCAAGCTCCTCCACTACGCCAATCTCCGGCCCAAGACCCAGCGCCTCAAGACCTGCATGTACACCGTGATGGAGAATCTCAAGGCCCCCCTCCGTCCCCGCTCGATCCTCAGCCGCCGCATCAACTACGCCCGGAACAAGGACTGGATCGGCGAGGGATGGACGGCGGCGAGCGATCCCGCCTGGTTTCTGGGTTGGGAAGCGGCCGGGATCGAAATGTTCCAAGTCTCCGACTCGGACGAGAGCTGGCAGGGCTGGGCCTGCCTCCGGGCGATGGCACGGCATGGCGAACGGCGCTTCTGGTTCGACGACATCTGGGACGTCGATTGGGAACAGATCCGGCAGCGGGGCCTCCGGCTGGGGATCACCGACCTGCCCGCGCAGCCGATCGAGTGCCCCCCCGGCCCCCTCCTCCTCGCGATGGAAGGGGCCAGCTTCGCCGCCCATTTTCTGAAACCGTTCGTGGGGCGCTAGGAGAAGGCTTTCCCCTTCCGATGAAGCTCCTCTTTCTCACCCCCTCGACCCAGCCTGGACGGAGCGGCCTCGGCGATTATGCCCTCGCCCTCGCCGCCGAGCTGGCGGGGCAGCGCCATGACCTCGCCGTCATCGGGCTGGCGGAAGAAGGAGCGTCGGCGCCCCCAGCCGCCTCCTTCCCGTTTCGGACTCTCTCGCTTTCCGCCGCCCTCCCCTGGGCAAAGCGTTGGGTCGCCTGCCGCGCGTTCTGCCACGAGTTCCAACCCGATTGGATCAGCCTCCAATTCGTCGCCTACGCCTTCGATCCCCGGGGCTGGGTCTGGAACCTCGGCGACCGGCTCCGCTCCATCGATGCCCGGGCCTCGACCTCCTGGCACATCATGTTCCACGAAATATGGATCGGCGCGAAACAAGGCGCGCCCCTTAAAGAACGGCTCCTGGGCCTGGCCCAGCGCGCCTCGATCCGCCACGCCTGCAGCCAGCTACAACCCCGCCTCGCCCACACCAGCAATCCGGTCTACCAGGCCCTCCTCCACCGCGCCGGGATCGAGACCGGAATCCTCCCTCTCTTCGGCAACATTCCCCTCGCCCCGGCTTCCGATGACGCCGCCCTCCAAGCCCTGCTCGCCTCCCACGGCCTCGACTCGCAGGACGCAACCGCCCGCTCCCGCCAACTCTGGATCGGCCTCTTCGGCTCGCTCCATCCGGTCTGGCCGCCGGAACCTTTCTTCACCCATCTCAAGGAGGCTCAATCCCTCTCGGGCCGTCGTCCCGTTCTGATCTCGATCGGCCGCCTCGGCCCCGGTCGAGAACTCTGGGAACAGCTCCAGCGCGATCACGGCTCCCACATTTCCTTCGTCGAACTCGGCGAACAACCCGCCGCCCTCGTCTCCCGGCTCTTCCACCACCTCGATTGCGGCATCGCCACCACCCCCTACCAAGTGATCGGCAAGAGCGGCTCCGCCACCGCGATGGCCGAGCACGGCCTCCCCGTGATCGTCAACCGGACCGAGCGCTACGGCCTCCCCGCCGACGACCAGCCCCATCCCGAGCCGCTCTACCTGCCGATGACCCCCGAGCTCCCCCGGCTCCTGGCCGCGCTCCCACCCCGCCGCCCCGCCCGCCCGCTCCTGCCGGAGGTCGCGCGTGTCTTCCTCGCCGCGCTCGGGCAGACTTGACCGTTCCTTATGGTTTTCAGCTCCGCCACCTTCCTCTTCCTTTTCCTCCCCGTGGTGATCGCGGCCTACCTGCTGGCGCCGCGCGGCCTCCATAACGCCGTCCTGATCGGCGCGAGCCTCTTCTTCTACCTCTGGGGCGAGCCGCATTGGTTCTGGGTCCTCCTCGCCTCCGTGATCGGGACCTATTGGGCCGGTTTCTTCCTCCAGGACCGCTTCTCCCCCAGACAGCGCAAGGGAGCATTGATCGCGGGCCTCGTCTTCAACCTCGGCCTGCTCGGCTTCTTCAAATATGCGAATTTCTTGACCGATAATTTCGACCGGGTGGCCGGTTTCCTCGGCTGGGGCCATCCGCTTGCGCTGCCGCCGATCCATCTCCCGATCGGCATCTCCTTCTTCACCTTCCAGGCCCTTTCCTTCCTGATCGACGTCTATCGCGGCACCTGCCCGCCGCAGCTGAGCTTCCCCCGGCTCCTCCTCTTCAAGTCGATGTTCCCCCAGCTCATCGCCGGGCCGATCGTCCGCTACAAGGACGTGGCCCGCGATCTCAAGGACCGCAACCTCGACCTCGACGACTGGACGATCGGCGCCCAGCGCTTCATCGTCGGCCTGGCGCGGAAGCTGATCCTGGCCAATCCGCTCGGCGCCGTCGCCGACCAGATCTTCGCCCTCCCCTTTACCTCGCTCTCGACGCCGGTCGCCTGGCTCGGCCTCCTTTGCTACACCCTCCAGCTCTACTACGATTTCTCCGGCTATTCGGACATGGCGATCGGCCTGGGCCGGATGTTCGGCTTCACCTTCCCGGAGAATTTCAACTTCCCCTATTGCTCCCGGAGCATCCAGGAATTCTGGCGGCGCTGGCACATGAGCCTCTCGGCCTGGTTCCGGGACTATCTCTACATACCCCTCGGCGGCAATCGCCACGGCACGCTCCAGACCGGCCGCAACCTCCTGATCGTCTTCGGCCTCTGCGGCTTCTGGCATGGGGCGAGCTGGAACTTCGTCGTCTGGGGCTTCTTCCACGGCTTCTTCCTGATCGTCGAGCGAGTCGGGCTGGGCAAACTCCTGGAACGGTGCTGGCCCCCGCTCGCCCACGGCTACGCCCTGCTGGTGGTCGGCGTGGGTTGGGTCTTCTTCCGCTCCGCCGATCTCCCCTCCTCCTTTCATTACCTGGCGGCACTCTTCGGCCACGGCACTGCCCCCCTCCACGCCGAAGTGGCGGCCCGCTATTTGAACGGAGAGATCCTCTTCTGCCTGGCGGCGGGGATCTTCTTCGCGGGACCGGCCGCCCGGCTTGAATCGCTAGCCAGCCAAAGCACCGAGGGCGGAAGGGGATTGCTCCTCCGCTATGGAGTCCACTTGGCGCTGCTGATGCTTTGCCTCGGCTACGTCGCCAGCTCGACGTACAATCCCTTCATCTATTTCCGCTTCTGACCCATGCCCGCCTCTTCCCTCACCCGGCTGCAGATCGTCTTCCTGGCGCTCTGCCTCGCCATCGTCGCCGGGCCGCTCCTGATGACGCCGGTCCACTTCGACAAGAGCGAATTCGGCTCCGGTCCCCGCACCACCCATCCCTTTCCGCAGCTCGACGGAAGTCTCGCCAGCTGGACCGCCTTTCCAGCCGCCTTCGAGGCCTTCTACAACGACTACTTTCGCCTGCGCGGCTTCTATATGCGGCTCTACGCCCTCGCGATGTGGAACGGATTCCACGTCTCGCCCAGCAGCAAGGTGCTGGTGGGGCGCGACGGCTGGCTCTATTACAACGACGTGACCGACAACGATCCGATCGCCACCTACCAAGGCACCAATCTCCTGACCGATGACCAAGTGGCGGCGGCCCGTTCGGCCCTGATCGCCTGGCGCGATTGGCTGCAGGCTCGGGGGATCGCCTTCGTCGTCTGCGTCGCCCCCGAGAAGACCTCGATCTATCCCGAATATCTCCCCACCGGCTTCGCCACCCACACCCCCCGGACCCGCATCGACCAGCTCCTCGCCGCCTGCGCCGGACCGGATGGAGTCGAAATCGTCGATCTACGCGGCCCGCTCCTCCAGGCCAAGCAGAGCAGCCCGCTCCCGCTCTATTTCCGCACCGACACCCATTGGAATGCGGCGGGGGCTGCCGTCGGCGCTTCCGTCCTGCTGCAGGCGCTCCACTCCCGCCTCCCCGCGATCGCCCCGCTCACCGCCACCGATTTTCCGACCGAACTCCGCCCCGCCCCTCCCGGAGACCTCGCCCGGATGATCGGCGTCCCCACCGGCCTGCGCGATTGGACGGCAGCCTATCCGTCCCGCGCCGATGCGATGGTGCAATCGGTCTCCCCCGAACGGGGCAAGGTCGTCGTCGAACAGGATCGGCCCGGGCTGCCTCTGCCAAGGGCGCTCTTCTTCCGCGATTCGTTCGCCAGCGGCCTGATTCCCTTTCTCTCCCCCGACTTCAGCCGCGCCGTCTATATCTGGGACCATCAGCTCGATCCCCGGCTGATCGAGGCAGAAAAACCCAACGTCGTCGTCCTCGAGATGGTGGAACGCTATTTCTCCCGCACCGTCGATCTCCTCCCGCCCGACGAGGTGCTCCGCCGTTATCCCAAATCCTTTTACCTTCCCTAAGAAGCTAAAACCGAGCTCCGGCATGCAACCCCTCCGCGTCCTCCTGGTCAGCCCGAGCTTCGGCACCTACGGCGGCATCGAGGCCTTCGTCCTGGCGGTCGCCAAACACCTCCGGGCCGACCCCGGCCTCGCCGTCCGCGTCGTCTGGAAAAAAGCCGCCGGCTTCCGCTCCACCGGGCTCCTCGAACAGCGCTGCCGCGAGAGCGGCATCGACTATCTCACCGTCGAGCGCGCCAGCCCCGCCCTCTGGCGCCAGATCGCCTGGGCCGAAGTGGTCCACGCCCAGAATGCCCCCCCCGACGTGGTTGCCTTCTCGCGCCTGCAGGGAAAGCCGCTCGCGCTCACCATCCATAATTATTTCCGGGGCGGCACCTGGCACTCCCGGCTGTGGAAGCCGATGGCGCGATGGGCCCAGGTCCGTTGGTATAACTCCAATTTCGTCTGGGGAACCTGGGAACCGGACCGGAAGCTCCCGGGTAGCCGCCGCGTCCCGACCGTCTCCGAGCTCCCCAGCGGCGTTCTCCCCATCTCGGAACGGCGCGGCTTCGTCTTCATCTCCCGCTGGATCGCCAACAAGGGACTCGAAGTCCTCGTCCAGGCCTACGCCCGCTCCGGCCTCTCCCCCCGCGAATGGCCGCTGCGGCTGCTCGGCGACGGCCCCCTCCGCCCGCAGATCCTCGCCCTGATCGAAAAGGAAGGCCTGACCGGCGTCGAAACCCCCGGCTTCGTCACCGAGGAGGAAAAGGCGGCGGCGCTCCGTTCCGCGAAATGGCTGATCGTCCCTCCCCATACTCGCGAGGACATGGGGATCACCCCGCTGGAGGCGCGCAGCGTCGGCGTCCCCGTCGTGGCCAGCCGGGACGGCGGCCTCCCCGAGGCGGCGGGCGACGACGCGCTCCTCTGCCAACCGGCCGATATCGACGATCTCAAGCGATGCCTCCTCGAAGCCGCCGCCATGGGCGAGGCGGAATACGCGGAACGGAGCCGCCGGGCGCGGGAATCGCTGGTCGCATTCCTCGTGCCCCTCGATTTCTATCCCCAGGCCTATCGGCGGCTGGCGCGGGGAGAAACCCCGTGAAGGTCGTGGTCTCCCATCCCCACGGCAACGCCAACGTCCGCGCCGTGCTGCGCGGCCTCCACCGGGCGGAGATGCTCGCCCGCTTCGTCACCACCCTCGGCTTCGCCGAGGACCGCCCGCTTCCCGGCTGGCTGCCCGGTTCCCTGCGCGCGGAGCTGAATCGCCGGGCCTATCCGCTCCCTCACTCCCTCCTGGCCACCGCTCCGCTTCGGGAGGCGGTGCGGCTGGTGGCGACGCGAAACTCGTGGCACCGCCTCACCGCCCACGAGCGGGGCTGGGCCAACGTCGATGCCGTCTGGCAGGAGACCGACCGGCGGACCGCCGCACTGGTGAGGGAAGGAAAGGCCGGCTCCGAGCTCGGAGCCGTCTACGCCTACGAGGACGGCGCCCTCGAAACCTTCCGGGCCGCCAAGAAACGAGGCCTCGCCTGCATCTACGATCTCCCCATCGGCTTCTATCGTGCCGCGCAACGCCTCTTCGCCGAAGAACGGGAGCTCATGCCCGAGTTCGCCGCCAGCCTCACCGGCCTGCGCGATTCCCCGGAAAAACTGGCCCGCAAGCAGGAAGAGAGCGAATTGGCCGACCGCATCGTCGCCTGCAGCCCCTTCGTGGCGGAGACGCTGGCGGAAAACGGCATCCCCGCCCAAAAAATCGCGCCGGTCCAGTTCGGCGTCGCCGCCTCCTCCGAGCTTCCCCCCCACCCGCCGTTGAGCCCGGGCGAGCCGCTCAAGGTCCTCTTCGTCGGCCGGATCGGCCAGCGCAAAGGAATCGGCTACCTCCTCAAAGCCCTCGAATCCTTCCGCCCCACCGAGCTCCGGCTGACCCTCCTGGGAGCGATCGACGGCCCCCCCGAGATTCTGCAGCCCTACGCCTCCCGCTTCGATTACCTGCCGCCCCGCCCCCAGGCCGAGGTCTTCCAGATCATGGCGCAACACGATCTCCTCGTCCTCCCCTCGCTCTTCGAGGGGCAGGCCCTGGTGATCCTCGAGGCGATGAAGTGCGGCCTGCCGGTCCTGATCACCCCGAACACCGGGGCGGCCCACCTGGTCGAAGAGGGCCGCAACGGCTTCGTCGTACCGATCCGTTCCCCCGAACGGCTCGCCGAGCGGCTCGCCTGGTGCCTGGAAAACCGGGACCGCCTCCGCGCCATGGGCGAGGCGGCGCGGGCGACCGCCGACCTCTTGACTTGGCGCTGCTACGAAGACAGCATCGTGCGGATCATCCGGGATGGGATGACTTCCTAAGAGCGTCTAACCCCCTTTTCATCCGCTTCCGTGGCCACCACCTTCGACCGGTTCATCGTTCCCGATTTCGATCATGAACAGGAGCGCCTGCTCGAGCGCGACCTGCGGAACATCCGCCGGCTGGTCTATCTCTATTTCATCCTGTTGATCATCGAAGGCGCGATCCGCAAGTGGATCGTGCCGCAGCTCTCCGGCCCCCTCCTGATCATCCGCGATCCGGTGGTGATCCTGGCCTATTTCCTGGCCCTCCGCTCGCGGATCTTCCCGTGGAACGTCTTCGTCGTCTCCGGCGGCCTGCTCGGCATCGCCTCCCTGATCGCCGGCCTCTTCGCGTCGGAAAACACTCTGGTCGTCGCCCTCTACGGCTTCCGCACCGATTTCCTGCAGATGCCCTTCCTCTTCCTGATGGCGCGGGTCCTGCGCCGCGAGGACCTGGTCCGGCTGGGAAAATGGATTCTCTTCGCCACCATTCCGATGGCGATCCTGATGCTGGTGCAATACGTTTCCCCCAGCACCGCCTTCATCAACACCGTGCCGGGCGGGGGAGGCGAGCAAATCGCGGCGATGGGCGATCACATCCGCCCTCCCGGCCCGTTTTCCTTCATCACCGGCGTGGCGGAGTTCTTTTCCCTGGCCATCGCCTTCGTGCTGGCGAGCACCATCTACCGGCATCAATACCCGCTGATCCTCCTGCTCCTGGCGATCGGCAGCCTCGTCCTAGGCACCATCGTCTCGATCAGCCGGCTGGCGCTCTTCAGCGAGGCGATCGTGATCTTCGCCTTCTGCGTCACCTCCTTTTTCCACCCAGGCATGATCCTCAAGATCGTCCTAATCGCCCTCCTCTCCGGCATTCTCTTCCTCCTCTTCAACAAGGGGGGACTGACCGCCGATGCCGTCGACATCTTTTCCGAACGGGTGGAGGCCGCCAACAACTTCGAGCAGCAGACCGGCACCGGCACCGCCACCCGGATTTCCCTAATGTTCACCGAGCCCCTCCTCTTCATGGAGCAGATCCCCTGGCTCGGCTACGGCCTCGGCATCGGCACCAATGCCGGAGCGACCCTCGCCACCGGGCGTACCACGACGGTGGAAGGGGAGTGGGCCCGCCTGGTGATGGAAAGCGGCCCCCTCCTCGGCTGCGCGCTGATCGTCTGGCGCGTCTGGCTGCTCGGCTATCTCCTGCGCGAGTCGTTCAAGCTCTGCCTGCGCGGCCACGTGCTCCCCCTCCTGCTCTGGGCGGCGGCGGCGCAGCTGCTCCTGATCGGGCAATGGGGACGCCCGACCACCCTCGGCTTTTGCATCTTCAGCGCCGGCCTCTGCCTCACCACCATCGCCCTCCTGAACCGGCCTCTTTCCGCCGAAAGCGGAGACGGCACCTCGCCCGCTTGAAAGCGCGCTTCCGCCTCCTCCTGATCGGAAACTATCGGGCCGACCGGCAGCAGAGCATGCTCCGCTATGCGGAAGTCCTGGAGCGGCACCTCCCCGCGCAGGGCGTCCCGGTCGCCTTCTGGTTCCCCCCGCACTGCTTCGGCCGCCTGAGCACTCCCGGCCGCCCTCTTTTCAAGTGGCTGGCCTATCTCGACAAATACCTCCTCTTTCCCGCCCTGCTGGCGATCGGCTGCCTCTTTCGCCGCTGGCAGGCGATCCCCACCGTGGTCCACCTCTGCGATCACTCCAACTCCCCCTACGTCTCCTTCCTCGCCGGCCTGCCCTCGCTGACCACCTGCCACGACGTTGGGGCGATCCGGGGAGCCTTCGGCGATCTCGACGACTGCCCGGCCACCGGCCTCGGCGTCCTCCTGCAGCGGGCGATCATGGGGGGCTTGCGCCGCAGCGGCTGGATCGCCTGCGTCTCCGAGGCAACCCGGCGCGACCTCCTCCGCTGGGTCGCCCCGCCCCGTCCCGAACGGGTCCGGGTGATCCACAACGGCCTCAACCAGACCTTCGCCCACAGCGCCGAGGAAACCCGGGCCTGCCTGGAATTGCTCCGGCATGATCCCGGATTGCTCGACCGGCCTTATTTGTTAAACGTAGGCAGTGGCCTGGCCCGAAAAAACCGCGAGGGCGTGATGCGCATCTTTGCCGAATTCAAAAAGGATTGGCCCGGCCGCCTCGTCTTCGTGGGGGAGGCGCTCTCCCCCGCCCTGCTCCGCCTGCGGGACTCCCTCGGCCTCGCCGCCGATGACCTCCGCCACATCGACAACCCTTCCAGCCTCCTGCTGGAAGCGTGCTACCGCCATGCCTTCGCCCTCCTCTTTCCCACCCGCTTCGAGGGCTTCGGCTGGCCGGTGATCGAGGCGCAGGCCTGCGGCTGCCCGGTCCTCACCACCACCGTGAGCGCGCTGCCGGAAGTGGCCGGAGCGGGCGCCTGCCTGCGCGATCCGGGCGACGAGGCCGGCTTCCTCACCGACCTGCGCGCCCTGCGGGAACCGTCGTTCCGCGAGGAAATAATCGCACGCGGCCACCGCAATGCCGAACGTTTCACCACCGCAGAAATGATTTCCCGCTTCCTCCAACTCTACGAGGAGATCGCATGCGCTTCTTGAAGTTCCTGCAGCAGGCGCTCTGCTTCCTGGCCCCCTGGGCGCTGCGGCGCCATCTTCTGAAACTTTTCTTCGGCTACCGGATCGATCCCCGCAGCCGGATCGGCTTCGCCTGGGTCTATCCAGGCCACCTGATCCTGGAAGAGGGAGCCTCGATCGGCCACCTCACGGTCTGCAAGGGGCTCGACCTCCTCCAGCTCGAAAAACACGCCACGATCGGCCGGGGCAATTGGATCACCGGCCTCAGCGCGCAGCAACCGGGTCCCGGCCCCCACCCCTTCATCCACCAGCCCGGGCGCGTCTCCGCCCTGATCGTCCACGAGCATGCCGCGATCACCAACCGCCACCTCATCGACTGCACCGACCAGGTGACGATCGGCGCGCGGACCACCTTCGCCGGATTCCACTCCCAGATCCTCACCCATTCGATCGACCTGCAGGAAAATCGCCAAAGCTCCGCCCCCGTCCGATTGGGAGCCGGGTGCTTCGTGGGGACCAACGTGGTCATCCTCGCTGGCAGCGTTCTCCCCGATTGCTCCGTGCTGGGGGCGAAATCGCTCCTCAACAAGGCCTACGGCGAAACCCATCAACTTTATGCCGGCGTCCCCGCCCGCCCCGTCGCCGCCCTCGATCTCGGCCTCGCCTATTTCCACCGCACAACCGGCTTCGTGCTCTGAAAATCCTTCATCTGGTCTCGAGCCTCGATCCGGCGCAGGGGGGAATCGTCGCCTACGTCCGCGCCGTCGCCCTGGCGCAACGCGCGGCGGGAGACGAACCCGCGATCCTCTCCCTCGACGCCAACGAGGGGGAGCAACCGCCCCTCGACGTTTCCCGCCATCGGCTGGCGGCCCAGCCGACAGTCTACCGCCATTCCGAGGAGTTGGCCCCTTGGCTGCGGGAGCATCACCAGGAGTTCGACTGCTTCGTCCTACACGGCCTCTGGCAATACCACACCTACGGCGCCTGGCGGATCCTCCATCCGGCGGGACGTCCTTACTTCCTCTTCCCGCACGGCATGCTCGATCCCTGGTTCCGGCGGGCCTACCCGCTCCGACACCTGAAAAAATCGCTCTATTGGCCATGGGCCGAAGGCCGCGTCGCGCGGGACGCGGAGCGGGTCCTCTTCACCTCGGAAGAAGAACGCCGCACCGCGCGCGGCACCTTTTTCCCCTATCGGGCCCGCGAGGCGATCGTCCCCCTCGGCATCGCGCCGCCTCCCCCCGTGACCGCCGCCGACGGCGAAGCCTTCCTCGCCCGCTTTCCGGAAGCGCGCAATCGGCGCCTTTTCCTCTTCCTCGGCCGCCTCCATTCCAAGAAAGGGTGCGACCTCCTGATCGAGGCCTTCGCCCAGGTCCATGCCCGCACTCCCGACGTCGTCCTGATGATGGCGGGACCGACAACGCCCTGGGCCGAGGAATTGAAACGGCGAACCGCCGCCCTCGCTCCCGCCTTCCCCATCCTCTGGCCGGGCATGCTCGCGGGAGCCCTCAAATGGACCGCCCTGGCCTCAGCCGAGCTCTTCCTGCTTCCCTCCCACCAGGAAAACTTCGGCATCGCCGTGGTCGAGGCGTTGGCCATGGGCACGCCGGTCGTGATCTCGGACCGGGTCCATATCTGGCGGGAAATCGAGTCCGATCGCGCGGGGCTGGCTTGCCGGAACACCGCCGCCTCGCTGGCAGACGCCCTGCGGAAATGGGAAGCCCTGCCCTCGGACGAAAAGAAAGAAATGGGAGCCCGCGCCCGCGCCGCGTTTTTGCAGCGCTACCAGATCGATCAATCGGCCCTGCGCCTCCGCGCGGTCCTAGCCCCCTCTTCGACGGAACCCTCGGGAGCCCTCGCATGAAGGGCGTGAAAATTTTCCTGATCGCCTCGGCCTTGCTCCTCGTCGGCGCCGACATCGCCCTCCGTCTCGCGGGCGTCGACGACTTCCCGCTCTATCGCACCGATCCCGAGATCGGCTACGTCGTCGCCCCCGACCAGCGCGGCAGCTTCCTCAACCGCAACCGCTGGGAATACAACGAATACGGCATGGGCGCGGGCCCCTTCCAACCGGAGGGAAGGCGCAATCTCCTCCTCATCGGCGACAGCATCGTCCTGGGCGGCAACCCGCTCGATCAATCGGTCCGCCTCGGCCCCGTCCTAGAGCGGAACCTCGGTCCGAACTGGGCGGTCTGGCCGATCGCGGCGCAAGGCTGGTCCTCCCTCAATAAGGAAGCGTGGCTGAAACAGCATCCGGAAATCGTCTCCAAGATGGAATGGCTGGTCTGGGTGATGAAGAGCAGCGATTTCCAAGGTCTTTCCATCTGGCAAAGCAATCTCTTTAATCCCCTCCATCATCCAATCTGGCTGGCCGGGTATCTTTTCGAGAAACAGTGCTGGGTCTTCCGGATCGCCCCCCGGCTCCCGCTCTGGCTCCATCTTTATCAACCGGCAGCCTTTGACGGAATTCCCCTCAACGCCAAAATCCCCGAAATCGAGGACTTCCTGCGGAACCTGAAACAAACCAATCCCAACCTCCATATTCTCCTGGTCTGGTACCCGGAAGTGGCCGAGCTCCATCCGCCCCTCGGCGACTTCTACCTGCAGGCGGGAGCGGGCTGGAACGCCTTCGCCGGCCAGGAAGGACTCTCCTTCGTCGATCTGGGACGGGAAAGCTCGTGGAGCGCCGCCGATTACCGCGATCAAATTCATCCCAACGCCGACGGCGACCGCGCCCTGGCCGCCATCCTCCAACGGATCATCGGCCAAGCCTCCGCCAACGGCGACACCCCCCCGGCGGAAACTCCCGCGCCCGCCGCCCCGCCCACAAATCCCGCACCGTGAAGATCACCGTCTGGGGCATCAACTACCGCCCCGAAGTCACCGGCATCGCCCCCTGCAACACCGCGCTCTGCGAGGCCCTGCGGGCGCGCGGCCACCAGGTCCGGATGGTGACGACCTTTCCCTACTATCCCGCCTGGCGCAAGCGCCCAGAAGACGGCGGCCGCCTCTTCCGCACCGACCTCGAAAACGGCGTCCCCGTCCACCGCTGCTGGCACTACGTCCCCCGGCGGGCGACGGCGCTGAAGCGGATCTTCCACGAACTGAGCTTCGTCGCCCTCTCCTGGCTGCGGATCCTCTCCCTGCCCCGGGCCGACACCTACGTCATCGTCTCCCCGCCCCTCCTGCTCGGCGCCGCCGCCTGGCTGGCGGCCGGCTGGAAACACGCCCCCTTCGTCTTCCACATCCAGGACCTGCAACCCGACGCGGCGGTCGGCCTCGGCATGCTCCGCCCAGGCCTCCTCACCCGCCTGCTCTACGCGCTCGAACAACTCGCCTACCGGAAGGCCCGACTAGTCTCGGGCATCAGCCGCGCCATGCTCCAGGCAGTCCGCGCCAAAGGGATCGCGGAGAACAAGCTGGTCTATTTTCCCAACGGCGCCGACCTGGCGCGGACGCCTCCCGCTCCCGGCCGGTTCCGCGCCGCATTCGGCTTTACACCGGACGATTTTCTCGCCGTCTATTCGGGAAACCTCGGCATCAAACAAGGATTGAAGGCCGTCCTGGAAGCCGCCCCGCTCCTGCAAAACCGGCGGGTGAAAATCGTCATCGTCGGCGAGGGCGCCTTCCGCCCGGCCATCGAGGAACATCTCCGCGCCCATCCGCAGACGCCGCTCCGCCTCCTCCCGCTCCAGCCGGAGGAGACCTACGCCGAAATGCTGGCCGATGCCGATCTCTGCCTGATCACCCAGCAGGCCGGATCGGGCGATTATTTCCTGCCCAGCAAACTGCTCCGCACCCTCGCCCTGGGCCGCCCGGTCCTGGCCTGCGCCGACGCGAAAGGCCCGATGGCCGAGGCGCTGGAAGAAGGCAGCTTCGGCCTCCGCGTCGCCGCAGGCGATCCCGCCGCATTGGCCCGAGCCCTCGACCAATCAGCCGCCGATCCCGCCTCCCTCGCCGGGATGGGAGAACGGGGCCGCCGTTACGTCGAGCAATTCTCCTCCGACCGCGTCCACACCGAATTCATCAACCGCCTGGAGCGGGAATTCGCGGGAGAGATTCAGTAAGCCGTCTCCGGCGGCACAACCATCACCGCCGCCGTCCGGAGGATAATAATCAGATCCATCGCCAGCGACCAATTCTCCACATAGTAAAGATCGGAGACAATCCGGGCCCGCAGCTTCTCCTCGGTATCCGCCTGCCCCCGAAAGCCGCGCACCTGCGCCAATCCGGTCAACCCCGGCTTCACCACCGAGCGGACGTAATAATTTCCCATCACCCGGGAGAAAAGCTCGTTATGCTCCGGCAAGTGGGGGCGCGGCCCCACCGTGCTCATCTCCCCGCGCAACACGTTCCAGAACTGGGGCAGCTCGTCGATGCTGAAGCGGCGCAGGAAGGCGCCCGCCGGAAAGATCCGCCAATCCCCGCGCGTCGCCTGATTCGCCGCCGGTTCCTGGTGGACATGCATGGTGCGGAATTTGATCAGCCGGAAAGCCTGATTCTGCAGCCCGGAACGCTGCTGGGTATAGAAGAGCGGACCCGGCGATTGCAGTCGCTGGAAAATCTTCACCAGCAACGCCGCCCAAGGCAGCACCAGGATAATCACCAACAACGCCATCGCAATGTCGAGCATCCGCTTGAGCGCCCGGTTGAGGACATTTTCCAGCGGCTCGTTGCGGACCCCGATGAAGGTGAGGCCGTCGTCCTCCATCAGGACCATGGCGTGACCGAGGATATCGTCGAGATCGTTGATCACCAGAAGGCGGACGCCCCGGCGCTCGCAAAGCTCATAGAAGCGGATCAGGTCCGAGCGGGGTTCCGGCACATGGAGCAGGATCACCTGCGAGATCGTCCCCGCCGCGAGAATCCGCTCCAGATCGGCGATCCGGCCCAGCACCGGGATATCCTCCACCACCTGGACTCCCTCCGTGTCGGTGAGGAGCCCCACCACGTTCAGCCCCAGCTTGCTCTTGCGGACGAACCAATGCCGCAGGGTGACCGTCCGGCTGACCGAGCCGCAAAGGACGGTGGCCTGGATGCGCCGGGCGCGAAAGCTGATCCGAACCATCCACTGCGGCAGATAGCGGTGCGTCAGGAAGAGCGCCACATAGAGCAGGGGGAGCAGCGTGAAGAGGAAGAAGCGGGAGAGATCGCCGTTCTTGGTGGCGACGAGGTAGAGCAGCAGGGTGAAGAGAACCGCCAGAGTCCGCTTGAGGCTCACCTGCAGCGCCATCTGCAGGTTGGGGAACATCAGATTCGTCTTCTCCTCGTTCGTGACGAAGGAGGTGAAGACCAGCGTCAGCACCAGCAGGACGCAGACCGTCAGGTAGAGGTCGAAATTGATCCAGGTGCCGGAGGGATAGAGGGCGACGAACAGACCGAGCGCCACCCAATAGAGCACCAGCAGAACAGCGATCTGAGCCAGTTGAAAAAGTTCATAGACCCCGGAGCCTTTCGCGTATGCCATGGTCTCTTTGAAATGGGTCTTTTCGTCCGAATCTTCCGCGCCCTCAGCCGATTCCGCGATCGGCTGCGTGCGATTGATCCGACTCATTATAGATTTTGCCGGGGCGCGCGGCAAGCTCCGACCGGAAGAGAACCGGATTCACCCCGGAGTTCCCGCCGCCACCCAGGACATCCCGTTGACGTGGCTGATGCGGACATCGCGCAAGCCGCCTTGCGCCATGAGATCGAGAACCTCCTGCCGCTTCCAATAATGAGCGATCCGGGGAAGCATCTGATCGAAGAGAATGTGGTGGAGATGGCCATAGGGGAATCCCCGCAGGAGGCGGAGATACTCGAGACCCAGCCAACGCCGGGGCAACAACCGCAGGCCGGTCCAGAGCACCGCCGCCGGCAGATGGGCCAGGGCCGAGACCCAGGCTAAGGGGAGGCGACTGAAGAGAAGGCGCCGAAGCGGCTGGAGGACATGGACATAGAATTCCATGTTCTCGTAGCCGTAGACCCAGATGAGGACCGTCCCGTCGGCCTTGGTCGCGGCCGCCATTTGGCGGACCGCCAACACCGGATCCTCCAGATGATGGATCACGCCGATGCTGAAGGCAATGTCGAAGGATTGCCTCTCCTTCAGCTCGTAAATGCTTTCAAAGCGGACCTCCATCTCCGGATGGCCGGCAAGATTTCTTTTCGCCGCATCGAGCGAACGCCGGTCGACGTCGACAGCCAATCCTCCCGCCGCGCCATAGCTCAACGCCCAAAAACTATTCCGGCCCGCGCCGCAACCAACATCGAGAACGCGTTTTCCACGCCAGCCGTTTTCCGGATCGATCAACGCCGTCCAACGCCGGAATTGCTCCTCCTGCTCGGGGGTCGGAGTCGAAAACCGCTCCCATGAATACCCAAAGCGGTCCGGCGAACCGGCCTGCGTTCCTGGAATCGTCCGCTCGGTCATGGGACGGCACCGTACCGGGTCGCCTGGGAATAGGCAATTTCCTATTCTCGCCAGGCTGCCGGGTTGCAACCAGGAGCGGCGTTCACCCATTCTCCACCGGTCGCGAGCCCGAAGGGGCGTCCGGCATGGGGGAGACCGGCTGGGGGTGGTCGTTGCCGTACTCCCGGGATTCAAGTTCCTCTTCGGCCTGGAACCAAAAACGGGAGGCTTCGACCTCGGGACGACCCGCCGCTTCCCATAGTTCGTGGGCCCGCTTGGCGATCGCAGCATGTTTGGGGATCATCGGTTAATTTACTCCCTTGAGGCCGCTTGTCGTCGGAAAATTCAATCGGTCCCGCTTTTTGGGGCTGCGCCCCTGGCCCCGGCTTGGGAGGGGAGTGTCGCCGAGTCCGCGTGATTGATACCATGCGGACGCGAGGAGCGCGGGAGAGCGGGCTCGTCGGTTTCAGGTGGCGCGTATCAGGAACAGATCGAGCGCACTGATTAGGGGCAGGCCGGGATGCACGGGGGCAAAGAATAGGGAACGACGCAAAGGGGCTGCGCCCCCTTGGACCCCTCTCAGACTCGATCCGCAACCTCGATGGGAGCTAAGTCTTGAGCTACCCTACGCGCCCTTGCCGAAGTTCCCCGCATTCCAGATTCGCGCATAAGTCCCATTACGCGCCAACAACTCCGGACCAGTCCCCGCTTCCGCCACCGCCCCATTCTCCATCACATAGATCTTGTCGACGTGATGGATCGTGTTGAGGCGATGAGTGACGATCAACGTGGTCGGCACCCGCATGAGCGTGCCGAGCGTCTCCATGATCTCCGCCTCCGTCTCCAGGTCGAGGGCGCTGGTCGGTTCATCGAGGAGGAGGATCGGAGCCGCCTTCAGGAAGGCCCGGGCGATACCGATCCGCTGGCGCTGGCCGCCGCTGAGGCGGACGCCGCGCTCGCCGACCGGCGTATCGTAACCTTGCGGCAGGTTCATGATGAAGTCGTGGGCGCGGGCGTTGACGGCGGCCTCGCGGATCTCGGCCTTCTTCGCCCCCAGGCGACCGTAGGCGATGTTCTCCTCCACCGTGCCGCTGAGCAGGAGCGTGTCCTGGAGGACGATCGCGATATGCTCGCGGACCGATTTCTTCCGGTAATCGCGGAGATCATGGCCGTCGATCCGGACGATGCCGGAAGTCGGATCGTAGAAACGGGGCACCAGCGAGAGGACCGTCGTCTTGCCCGCCCCCGTCCCGCCGACCAGCGCCACCGTCTGGCCCGGGAGGACCTGCAACGTCAAATCGCGGAGAATCGGCTGACCCGCCTCGTACGCGAAGCTGACCCGCTCCAGCTCGATCCGGCCCGCCACCGGCGGGAGCGCCGGGGCCTCCGGCTTCTCCGGCACCGTGTCCTCGGTGTCGAGGATCTCGAAGACCCGCTGCATCCCCGCCGCCGCCCCTTCCATCGACCAGGCAGTGTAACTGAGCTGCTCGAGCGGCTGGTAAAGCATCGCCAGATAACTCAGGAAGATGAAGAGATCGCCAACCTCGAGCCGCCAGGCGATGACATGGCGGACACCGACGTAGAGGATCAGCGCCGTCCCCAGCGCCGTGATCAGGCCGATCACCAGGCTCGAAAAGGTATTCGTGACCGTCAGCTTGAGATTCGCCCCGTAGCTCTGCCGCGCCCCGCGGGCGAACTGGCCGACCTCGTATTCCTCCCGACCGAACGCGTGGACAATGCGGATCGCGCTCAGCCCCTCACTGGCGGTCGCCAGGACATTGCTCTCCTCCTGCTGAAGGGTCGTGCTCTGGTCGCGGATCGCCCGCGCATAATAGGCGATCGTCCCCCAGAGGAGCGGCACCACTGCCAATGAACAGAGCGCCAATACGCGGTCCATGTCGAACATCACCGCGAACGTGCCGATCAAGGTCATCAACGCACTTAGGACGGTGACAAAGCCCCGATTGAAGAGGGTCTGGATCGCCTGCGCATCGTAAGCCACGCGGTAGGTCGAGTCGCCACTACGGCGCCGGTCGTGGAAATGGAGCGGCAGCGATTGCAGGCAGGTGTAGACCTGGGTGCGGAGATGGAGGAGCGCCTTCAGGCCGATATCGACCAGCAGGTAGTTGTTGGCGACGTTGAAGAGGCCATTGAAAAGGTAGATCGCCACCACGCTCCAGGCGGCGACCGCCAGCGCTTGCCGGGTGCCGAGGGCATGGCCATGGAACGGAATGGCGTGACCGGCTGTGGCGTGGGGGATGAGGGTGTCGATAGCCCACTTGACCGGCCACGGCTTGAGCAAATTCAACGCGACGGTGACGACGAGGAGCAGGAGCGCCAACAGAATCTCCGGCAGATAGGGCCGGTAGTAGCGGATGACGCGGGCGTAGATCGACATACCCTCAATTCCCCCCAATCAAGACCGCTTCACCGTCTGCAACCCCGCCCGGATCGCCGCGACATGGACCAACTCGGCGACGCGGTGGCGGAGCCGGAGGCCCTGGAGCAGCCACCACCCGAGGCCGAGCGCCAGGATCGCCGCGACCACCGGCAACAGCTTGTAGAAGGAAAAGACCAGCGCCAACCCGAGAACGACAAACCATCCCCAGATCAGGTTGGAGAACATGCTCGCGACCAGGAAATTACCGACCCGGGTCAACCGCCGCCCGTGGGGATAAATCTCGGTCATCGTCCGGAGCCGGAGATTCCACCAGCGGCTGGCAAAGAGATGGATGTCCCAGTTGGTCCAGCCGGTATCGAGGGAATAGTTCCACCCCTCCTCGTCGAGGAGAATCTCGATCTGCTTGAGCAACTCGGTCCGCTCGCGCCCGCCCTCGCTCCAGAAGGTGAGATGGCCCGCCGCGAAGAGCCCGCTGGAGGCATGGGGCTCGACCTCCTTGGCCGCGACCACCGCCGGAGGCGTCCGCTTGCCGCGCAGCCAGGTGAAGTAGCGGGCCCAGCCACGCTGGAGCGGCTGCGCCACCGCCAGATAAAAGAGCAGCAGCCGGGCCCGGATCGAATCGAACTGCGGCTCGATCCGCGCCCGCGTCATGTAGGAGAGCCCGGCGGTGACGGTGAGGGCGAAGAGGATCAGCGGCACCAGCCGGATCTGCGGGATCGGGAGCGAGAGAATCAGCACCGCCGCCGCCAGCGTGAACCACTCCAGGCTGCCGAAGAGCATCAGGAACGGATTCTCGCCGCGCGGATAGACCGATTGGAAGAAGCCGGTGCCGAAGATCCCGTGATAGATCAGCGGGCGGCTGAAGAACGGATCGAGCCGGACCTGGCTGTAGACCCGCCCGTGCCAGATCGCCGAACCGGTCGAACCGAAATAATTGAGATGCTTGTAGCGGAGCATCGCCTCGGCCTCGCCGTAGCCCTTCTGCTGGCCGAAATAGGCCTTCACCGTGAAGCGGCGGTAGTGCCAGACGATCGCGGCGGGAGAGAACCCGATCTTGTGGCCGTTCTGCATAATCCGCCAGCAGACGTCGACGTCGTCGCCCGCCTTGCGGTACTCGGGATCGAACCCGGCGATCTCCTCCAGCGACCATTTCCAATAGGCCATGTTGCAGCCGGGGACATGCTCCGCGATCGTATCGGTGAGGAGGACATGGCTGGGCGAGCCGGGCGCGGCGGCGACCGTCGCCTGGATCCAATCGGTGGCGGGCGGCGAGATGTTCGGCCCCCCGACGGCGGCGAATTCACCGGTCCCCAGGGTCTGGACCAGGAAATAGAGCCAGTCCCGGTCGACCATGCAGTCCGAATCGGTGAAGGCGACGATCTCCCCCTGCGAGGCCTCGATGCCGACGTTGCGGGCCACGCTCAACCCCTTGTTCTTCTGCCGGATATTCCGCACCCAGGGGAACTTGGCGACGATCTCCTGCGAATTGTCCTGCGAGCCGTCGTCGACGAAGATCACCTCGTAATCGGGATACTCGACCTTCTCGAGCGAGCTGAGGCAATCCTCCAAGGTCCGCGCCCCGTTGTAGGAACAGACCACCACCGAAACCTTCGGCGTCTTCTTGAGCGGAAACCGGGCGTGGAGCGGCCGGGAGGGATCGTGGAAATAAGGTTGGAGCGCCTGGTAACTCTCCTTCGGCGTCCGATCGGTGGCGACGATGCCGAAGGCCCAATCGATCACGTCGACCCCGTCGGTGAACCACTCGTCGGTCCACGAAAAGATGATCGTCCCGGCCAGCCCCGCCTGGAAGACCGTGTTGACGTGGATCTTCAGCAACTCGGCCTGCTCCGCCTGGGGATGGCGGATCGTATCCATGCCGAATTCACTGAGAATCAGCGGCTTGTCCCCGGCCAGATTCTGCAGGCGGGCCAGGTAATTGGAGAGATCGCGCTGGTTGTGGAGATAAACGTTGTAGCTGAGGAAATCGACGCTCGCTGGCAGGAGATACTCGGTCGGCGGAAAGTTCGCATAGGTCGCCAACGCGCCGGGATCGTGTTTCTTCACCAGCGCCACCAGCGCATCCAGGAAGGCCTCCATCCGCCGGGAGCCATACCAGCGGACCAGGTCGGGCGGGATCTCGTTGTCGATGAAGTAGCCGAGCAGCGCCGGGTGGCCCGCGTTCAGCTTCACCGCCTCGATCAGGTTCGTCTTGATCTGCTGCAGCACCTGCCGGTCGTCGAGGAAGAGGACCCGCTTCACCCACGGAATCGTCACCAGGACGCGGATGCCGTGCCCCTCGGCCAGATCGAGGAACCAGGCGGGCGGCGCGTGGTAAATCCGGACCGTATTCACCCCCAGCCGGTTCATCAGGGTGAAATCGCGTCCCACCTCCTCCGGCGAGGGGAGATTCGGCCCGTTGGGGACGCGGGGGCGGAAGGGACCGTAAGTGACGCCCTGGAGGACGAACTTCCGGTCTCCCTCGAAGAAAAACTTGGCCCGGACCTCAATACGGGACATGCGGGGACGATCGGTGGTCATAGCGGATGGAGGGGCATTTTTTACGGGTTATTCGCGGGGTTGAACAGGTTTGTTTTGCATCCGTGAAAGAGACCGGGAAAACTTCCCCCATGCCGACGCTCGTCTCCCTGGAAAGCCATGGAATCATCAAACTCCGCAGCGGAAAAGTCCGCGATCTCTATGCCTGGGGCGACGAACTCTGGATCGTCGCCAGCGACCGCGTCTCCGCCTTCGACGTGATCCTGCCCACCGCGATCCCCGACAAGGGCAAGCTCCTCACCCAGCTCTCCCGCCATTGGTTCGAATTGCTGAAGCCAATCACCCAGAACCACATCCTCTCCTACGATCTCCCCCCCGGTATTGCGATCCCCGAGTTCGAGGGACGGCTGGTCCGCGCCCGCCGCTGCGAGGTCATCCCCGTCGAATGCGTCGCCCGGGGCTACCTCGCCGGCTCGGGATGGAAGGAATATCGCGAATTCGGCACCGTCGGCGGCTATCCCCTCCCCGCGGGATTGGTCGAGTCGTCCAAATTGCCCGACCCCCTCTTCACCCCCGCCAGCAAGAACGAAGTCGGCCACGACGAGAACCTCAGCCCCCACCAGGGCCGCCAGATCCTCGGCGAACCCCGCTACGACCAACTCCGCGCCCTCACCCTCCGCATCTACAACTTCGCCGCCGCCCACGCCGCCGCCCGCGGCATCCTCCTGGCCGACACCAAGGTCGAATTCGGCCTCACCCCCGAGGGCGAGGTCATCCTCATCGACGAAGTCCTCACTCCCGACAGCTCCCGCTTCTGGCCCGCCGACCAATATCAACCCGGCGGCAGCCAACCCAGCTACGACAAGCAATTCGTCCGCGACTACCTCGAGACCCTCGACTGGAACAAGCAAGCCCCCGGCCCCGAACTGCCGCCCGAGGTGGTGGCCAAGACCCAGGCGAAGTATCGGGAGGCGTTTGAGCGGTTGAGCCAATAGGTTTTTGCCATTCTCACAGAACAAGATACGATTCTTCGATGCTCGCTATCCGTGATCCGAAGATCGAAAAGCGGCTCGAACGCCTCGCCCAAATCTCGGGGCGGACCAAGACCTATCATGTCAATCAGGCCCTCCTCGATTATCTTGGTGATCAGGAAGACGGCCACTTGGCTTTGCAGCGCCTGCAGCAGATCAAGCGCGGAGGCAAAACTTATTCGGCCCAGGAAGTGAAGCGTGCACTTCTTAGAACAGGTTCGACTGATTCAACCCTCTCTTCGACCCCGGAGGGGTCGCAGACATTAGCCGGTGGTTGAGCACCCGGTGCGACACCACCGGTTTGTTTCATTTAGTACGTTTCGCCCCGAAAACGAGTTTGCCCAATTCATTACCCCGCCGGGGCGCATCCCTCGGAATATCGCCCAATCATTCGAAACGCTTAGATCAACTGATTGAAATAAAATCTATGTTCAAGAAGCTCTCCCTCATTCTAGCCGCCCTCGCCCTGACCTGCGGGCTCGCCGCCGCCCAGGCCCCTCTCAATCCCCCCACCGCCGACGCCGTCCGCGACTGGGCGGGCCTCCCGCCCGACGTCACCCTCAACTCGGAAAAGGTCTCCGACGCCGAGATCGCCCAGAACGTCGCGATCTGGGGGACGCCGCGCTGGATGTACACCTACGCCAACCCCGCCGCCTCCGCCGCCACCTTCACCGTCGGCCTCTTCGATCCCGGCACCCTCTGGGGCGCGAAGCGCGACCTCCTCACCAACAACGTCCAAATCCAGAACAGCAACGGCGGCACCGACGGCCACATCGAATACCGGCCCGATGGGCGGATCGCCTACTTTACCGTGATGGGGAGCACTGCCAGTGGATCGACCGTGGCGGGTTTCACCTTCCTACCCCGGTTCGATATCCTCATCCTCGAAAAAGTCGCCGCCGCGCCCGTGCCTACGGCGAAGACGCCGGCGAAGTCGGTTTCTGAGGTCTTGCTCAAGGCCGAGGGCTTCCTTTTGGCGCAGTAGAAACAATCAGGGACTCTGATGGCATGAACCTCTGGGCTTGGATCAGCCTTGCCGTCGCCATCGCAGGAATCGGATGGTTCGGCTTCAAACACGAAAAAGCCGAACAAGCACGCGCCTTGCGTCATATGGCCGGACGCCCGGCGCTCGATCCCCAACAATTTGGAGATCACTATTTCGCCTCTTCTCAAGCCGCCATCGGCGCTCGTCTCCGCAAGCTTCTAGCAGAATACTTCCCCATCGATCTATCGAGCCTGCATCCGGACGATGCATTGGTCGACGACCTCCGGATGGATTCTTTCGATTCGATGGCAACCGTTGAGTTTGTCATAGCCATCGAAAAGGAATTTGGAATCGTCATTCCAAATGCCGCCGCCAAAGATATGCGCACCCTCCGAGATATTGCCGATTTCGTGGCCACGACTTTGAAAAACAAGCCGTCCGCATCCTAGGACCTGTCAGGTCTAGCCGCCTTCAGCTCCCTCACCCGGGCGAAACCCGCCGTCAAGCCTTCCCGGCGCGCCCGACCGAAGCGCTTTTGCCGGGGGGAGGCCCGCAGATATTGATACCAGCGCAGGATCTGGTCGGAGCGTGCTCCCGGGTCCGGCAAGGGCCGCCCGTGGAGATGCCGCAGCAGCACATCGGAAACCGAGAGCGCCTTCAGCAGCTTCAAGAGATACGCCTCGGTCACTCGCACCGCAGGAATCAGATGGGTCAGTTGCAGATCCTTGAACAACCCGGAACCGAGCCCCAGATAGAGCGCACAGAGCGCGATCAGGCCATCCTCGCATCCCTGCAGGTCGCCTCCCGTCCGCCCCAAGCTCAGCCACTCGGGAGAGCGGGCCACCCGCTCCAGGTAAGCATCCCCCACTGAGCGGCGCAGGCACATCCCCGCCCCATGCGGCAGCGTCTCATAGAGGTCCCAGACATTCGACCAGATATCCCGGTCCACCTGGCGCAACGCCAACAGCGGCATGAACTCCTCCGCCCAAGGCTCCGGCGGCGTCTCATATTCGGGAAAATTCTGTCCGCCCCAGACGCCGAGCCGGGGCCATTCCCGGCCGATCTCCAGCGCGATCTCGAGATAACGCGGGCTCAGGACCGTATCGTCGTCGCAGAAGATCATCAGCGGCGACTTGGACTTGCTCTCCACGATTCCGCGCCAGCGCGCGGGGCCGGTCCCCTGCCTCGGCTCGGCGACGATCCGGCTATGGGGATGCCAGGAAAGATCGACCCGCTCCGCCAGCGGCGGCACCGAGGCATTATCGATCACCAGCAGCTCCCAGCGGTCGAGCGGAAGACTCTGCGCCCGCAACGCCGCCAGCACCCGCGCCAGATAGTCCGGGCGCGGATTATAGGTGCAGATGATGACCGAGACCTCGAACGGGGAATTCATCGGGAAGGGCAAGCGATCATGCCGGGGAGCAGGTTAAACGCGCCTTCCTCCGGACGGCAAGCAGCCCCTTCCGGGTCGCCGAGTCCGGGTCGATGCTACCACGCGGACGCGAGAAGCGCGGGAGAGCGGGCTTGTGGGTTTCAGGTGGCGTGAATCGGGGGAAGATCGAACGCGCCAATTACGGGCGGACCGGGATGCAAGGGGGGCAGCTTGTACGATGTAAGGGGGGGCCATGCCCCCCTTAGATCCCCCGATGGTCCGCCTCCGGCGGACGAGCTATAGACCCGCGCACGCTTCGCGGAAGCGTTCTCTTTTATAGCGCTTTCCCCTTTTCCTTACGCAGGGCTCGCTCTTGATCCTTGTGCGGCCTTTCTCCATGATAACCGCCCATGAGCCACGCCTTCGATCCCAACGCCCCCCAGCCGCCCAACACCCGCATCGAGTCGGACAGCATGGGAAAGATCCCGGTGCCGAATGACCGCTACTACGGCGCCCAGACCGCCCGCTCCCTGATCCACTTCGACATCGGCACCGACCGGATGCCGCTCGAAGTCGTCCACGCCTTCGGCACCCTCAAGAAAGCCTGCGCCCTGGTCAACCAGGACCTCGGCAAGCTCTCCCCCGAACTGGCCGCCCTCATCACCCGCGCCGCCGACGAGGTCGCCTCGGGGAAGCTCGACGACCACTTTCCCCTCCGCGTCTGGCAGACCGGGAGCGGGACCCAGAGCAACATGAACGTCAACGAGGTCATCTCCAACCGCGCCATCGAGCTGGCGGGCGGCGTCCTCGGCTCGAAAAAGCCGGTCCATCCCAACGACCACGTCAACATGTCGCAGTCGTCGAACGACACCTTCCCCGGCGCCATGTCGATCGCCGCCGCCCTGGAAACCAAGCGGACCCTGATCCCCGCCGTGAGAGTCCTGCGCGACGCCCTCGACGCCAAGGCCGAGGAATTCGCCGACATCGTCAAGATCGGCCGCACCCACCTGATGGACGCCACCCCGCTCACCCTCGGCCAGGAATTCTCCGGCTACGTCTCCCTCCTCGACGCCGACCTGAAGCGGCTCGAAATCGTCCTCCCCGACCTCGCCGAGCTCGCCCTGGGCGGCAGCGCCGTCGGCACCGGCCTCAACACCCATCCCGAATTCGCCGCCCGGGTGGCCGCCAAGATCGCCGAGCTGACCGATTATCCCTTCGTCACCGCGCCGAATAAATTCGCCGCCCTCTCCGCCCACGATGCCGTCGTCTTCGCCAGCGGCGCGCTCAAGACCCTCGCCGTCTCGCTGATGAAGATCGCCAACGACGTCCGCTGGCTCGGCAGCGGCCCCCGCTGCGGCCTCGGCGAGCTGACTCTTCCGGAAAACGAGCCCGGCTCCTCGATCATGCCCGGCAAGGTCAACCCGACCCAGTGCGAGGCGATGACCATGGTCGCGGTCCAGGTGATGGGGAACGACGCCGCCATCGGCTTCGCCGGCTCCCAGGGCAACTTCGAGCTCAACGTCTTCAAGCCGGTGATGATCTTCAATTACCTCCACTCGGTCCGCCTCCTCGCCGACACCTGCCGCTCCTTCGTCGACCACTGCGTCGTCGGGATCGAGCCGAACCGCGAGCAGATCGCCAAGTTCCTCGGCGATTCGCTCATGCTGGTCACCGCCCTCGCGCCGAAGATCGGCTACGACAAGGCCGCCCAGATCGCCCACGAGGCCCATGTGCATCACTCAACCCTCCGCGCCACCGCGATCAAACTCGGCTACCTCACCGGCGAGGAATTCGACGCCACCGTCCGCCCCGAGCGGATGACCCATCCGTAGTTGCAGGGGGGCAACGGCCAGCGGCTGGAAACCACCGGCGGAATTTTCTTTGGAAAGGCTCTAGATAATCGGCGGCTCGAAGTGGAGCGTCTGCTCCGCCATCTCGTTGAGCGAGATCCGGACCTCGTGGAAGGTCTCGGCAAGCCGTCCGAAGAGGGCGCGGACATTTTCCCGCGCCGCCTCGGGATACCCGGCGGCGGCCCGGTAGCTCTGCTGGCCGACCGCCTCGTAGAAGCCGACCCCGGGCGCGCCGTGCTTCCGGGCCTCGACCCGCTCCTTGAAGATCCCGCTCAGGAAAAGCGCGTAGTCGGCCAGGAAACAGCGCAGCCCGAACTTCTGCGCCGCCGGGGCATTGTCCGCCGCCTGCAGCATATCCCCGAGATAGCCGAAGGACCGCGCCCCCGCCGGGCTCTGAGCCAGCTCCAGCGTCCGCTGCCGGGTGAAGGCGGCCAGCATCGAGGCGATATAATCGCAGAGGTGCCGGTCGTCCAGGCCGTGCCGGAGAAGCGCGCGGCGGGTCAGGACATAGAAATAAAAGGGCGGCGAGACCTGGAGACATTCCGGAGCGGCATCGCCCGCCACCAGCGCCTTATGGAGGAGTTCCTCGTCGAGCACCACGTCGAGCGAATCGGGATCGCGGAGCAATCGGATCAACGCCCCGCTCTCCGATCCCGACCTCGTGAGCGTCTCCACCACGAAGTTCAGATCATTGACTGTAAATTGACCTCTACAGTTTTGGCCGCCGCAACGTGCTTGCACCATGAGCTCCGTACCAAGCATAATCGATGCCGAACTCCATGCAACCCGACCCGAGCAATTCCACGCAGCCTTCCGAAGACATCTTCGACGTCGTCGATGAGCGCGATCAGGTGATCGGCCAGGAACGCCGCTCGGTCGTCCACCGCCGGGGCCTGCTCCATCGCGCCGTCCACATCCTCTTGCAAAATGCGGCGGGAGAAATCTTCCTGCAACGCCGCTCGCCCCTCAAGGATCTCAATCCCGATTGCTGGGATTCCTCCTGCAGCGGCCACCTCGAAAGCGGCGAGGACTACGATCTGGCCGCCTATCGCGAAGTCGGCGAAGAATTGGGCGTCCAGCTCCCCGAGGGTGCCATCGCCCGCCTGCTGAAACTGGAAGCCTGCCGCCAGACCGGCCACGAATTCGTCTGGATCTACGACGGCAAGCACGAGGGCCCCTTCGTCCTCCAGCCCGAGGAGATCAGCGACGGCCGCTTCTTCGCTCCCACCGAGATCGACAAAGGCATCGCCGAACACCCCCGCGAATTCTCCCCCGCCTTCCGCTTCGTCTGGCAGCACGTCGGCCACCGCTTCCGCCAGGCCTAGTCCGGGCGTCTACCGCGCAAAGAGCGGCAAGAAGGCGGCCCGGCGCTGCCAGAAGACGATCAGCCAGAGGAGCGTCGCCACGATGGCCGGAGGAAATCCCGAGGGCGCCATGGTGGCATGGAAAGTGAGGATATTGACCAGGATCGGCCCCAGAAAAACCAGGCCGAGCGGAACCCAAAAACCGGAGAGCAGCAAGACGCCGCCGATCAGCTGGCTGGCAAAGATCACCGCGAAGTAGCCGGTCTTGAAGATCACTCCCATAAAGTCCCCCGCATCCCCGTCCGGCATCGGCATCGGAAGAAAGTGAAAGAATCCGTCAACCCGAAGACCGTGAACATCAACCCGAGCAGAATCCGCGGCAACGCCGCCAAAAATTTCATAGCCTCAAGTTACACCCCGAAAATCGGGCGGCAACTTTAAGCTCAACAGTTGCTGTTTACCCTATTCAAGGCTTCCGTCCCGTCAACGGATGGGCATAGCCGGTCAGCTCGACATAGCCCGTCCCGGCCACGGCCTTTCCGCGTGCCGTGCCCTCCACCTTGCTCGCCCCTTCCCAATAGGAAAGATCCCCCAGCTCGTGGAGGACCAGCTCCTGATCGGAAAGCCGGGGCTCGACCGTGAGATCGGCGCCGACCTGCGGAATACGGATGCGCCACCGCGCCGGATAACGGCCCCCGGTGTGGGGGCTCTTCCAAGTCGCCGACGCCTCGACCTGAAAATCAGCGGCATGAAGGTCGAGCTTGCTCCCGTCCGCCGCCACCCAAGTCCCGCTCGAAGTCGCCGCAATCGTCCCGTCGTCATTGCGCAGGAGATAGAGCATCACCTCCTCGCCCGAATCTAGCTGCAGGCTGAACCAATCCCAACCAATCTCATGCGCCCCGAGCGAGGAAGTGCTGAACTCATGATCGAACCAGCTCAGCCCGCTCACCGCATAACTCTTCCCGCCGACCGCCAGCGTCCCGCGCGTGTCGAGCCGGGAATAGGAATAATAATTGGAAGCATCGCCCGATTCCTCCCCCTTCTGGCTCAGGCCGCCCGGCCCCTCATAAACCAGCGGCTTCAGCGGGTGAAGCGTCAGATCGATCTTGGCCGGAGCTCCCTCCTCGTTTTCCCCGGCCTGCAGGCGATAATTCTCCGCCTTCGGATCGCCGAGCGTATCGATCCGCCAATCCCGCAGCCACGCCTCCATCCGGTCCTGGCCGCTCCCCGCCTGGCCCAGCGCCCCCCGGTCGAGCCGCTCGAAGAAATGGAACTTCCCCGCCGCCAGATCGCTGATCGTGAAGTGGGCGAAGTAGAAATCGCCCGTCGCCCAGGCGCTCCCCGCCGAAGGATGCCGGGTGATCCCCTGGCGGAAGATCGTCAGCTGATAGCCGAAGGGCCGCCCCGCCCCATCGGCGAGATTGCCCGTGAAGTACCACCACTCGCTCTCGAACTCGGGATGACTCCCGTGATCCCGGGGAAAGATCCAGGCGCGAGGCGCGGTAACCCGGAGCCAATCGTCGGCAGAAGACGGAGCCGGAACCGGGGCCTGAGCCCGCAGCCCATCCAGCGCCAAAAAGAGAAGCAAGAGAAGCAACGCGGGTGTCTTCATTCCATTTTCACCGCCTCCGCGATAGGCAATCCCGCCGCCTGCCACGCCGGGCCCCACCCCGCCGCCACCGCCGTGGCGACCACAGCGGGCGGAAGGGTCAGCAGGAAGACCCAAGGCGTCGCCCAGCCGATCGTCCAGCCGAAGAAGGCCACGTTGATCACGTAGCTGAGAACCCACGCCAGCGCCAGCCCCGCCGCCAGCCCGAGAGCGGCCCCGACCGCGCCGACCAACGCCGCCTCGCCGAGCAGGATCGCGAAGACCTGCCCGCGTCCTGCGCCGACCGCCCGCAACACGCCGATCTCCCGGCGGCGCTCCGCCACCAGGATCAGCAGATTGAGAAAGATGCCGATCCCCGAGACGATCAGGCCGACCACCTCCAGGAGATTCGTCACCGCGAAGGTCTGATCGAAGACCGTGAATACCTGGTCGCGGAGCTGGCGGTTCGAGTAGACCACCATATTGCCGTAGGGCGCCAGCGCCGCCTTGAGCCGCGCCTGCACCGCGTCGAGGGAGGCGTCGGGACGGAGATAGAGCGCCAGGCTATTGAGCGCGTCGTCGCGCCAATGGCGGCGATAAGTCGCGCGATCGACCAGGATCACGCCGCTCTCGCTGGTGTAGTCGGAAAAGACCCCCGTGATCCGCAGCGCCACCGGACCGGCCGGGGCATCGAGATGGAGCATATCGCCCTCGCGGAGATGAAATTTCCGCGCCAACGGCTCGCTGATGAAGGCCTGATCGGCGTCCCGGGCGGCGAGGAAGAGGACGCGGGAATCGCCATGGCGGAAGGGGACATCGGTCCGGCCGCCGCTGATCTCGAAGCGGGTCGAAGAGAGCTTCACCACCCGGTCGGGCTGGCCGTCGAGCGTCACCTTGAGCTCGCGGTAAGTATCGCAGGCGGCGACGCCGGGATCGGCGGCAGCCCGCTCAAACACCCCGGGCGGCAGCGTCTCGCGGAGGTTGCTGCGGAGATTCGAGGAAGGGGTCACGAAGAGGTCGGCCCGGACGCTCTGGCTGAGCCAGACGCGGACCGTCCAGCGGAAGCTGAAGATCATCACCGAGATCCCCACCAGCATCGCCAACGCGGTGACCAGCGCGGCGATGGTCACCCCGTTGCGGTGCAGCGAGGCGCCGAAATGATCGAAGGTCATCCGCAGCACCGGATGGCGCGGGCGCCAAAGGCCGGAGACAGCGCGGGTCGCGAGCGGGACCAGGAAGGCGAAGCCAAGCAGCGTCCCCAGCGCGGCGCCGAAGGTGAGCCAATCGAGGCGCGGCCCCCCCTGCAATCCGAGCCAAGCGAGAGCCCCCGCCCCGAGAAAGGCGACCCCCGAGGCAGCCAGCCAGCCTCCCCGGCTTCGCGCCACTTTCACCCCCAGCGTCGCCGGTTGCAAAGCCTCGACCGGCGGGATCCGCGCCGCCTCGTTGGCAGGAAACCAGGCGGCCAGCAGCACCGCGCCGATCCCGAGCGCCACCGCCGCCGCGACCGCGTAAGGAGAGAAGAAGATCTCCTCCATGCTGACCTGGAGATAGAGCGAGGTGATGCTCCGCGCCACCGCGCCGATCAGCGACTTGGCCAGCAGGAACCCGGCGGGCAATCCGACGATCAACCCCGCGCTCCCCAGCAGCAGCGCCTCCGCGAGGAAGAGGCCGCGCACCTGCGCCGGGCCGAGGCCGAGCGCCCGCAGCAGCCCGATCTCGGCCCGGCGGCGGACCACCGAGGCGCTGACCGTATTGTAGACCAGGAACATCCCCACCAGCAGCGAGACCAGCGAGAGCGCGGTCAGGTTGAGCTGGAAGGCGCCGACCATGTTTTCCACCTGCTTGCCCCGGCGCTGCGGCGGCTGGATCACCGCGCCGGGCGGCAATAGCGGCTGGAGCGCGGCCACCGCCTGCGCCGGTGTCCAGCCCGGAGCCAGCCGGCAGCTGATCCGGGTCAGCTTGCCGCCGAGGCTGAAGTTCTCCTGGGCGCTGGCGATATCGAGCACCGCGAACTGCGGATCGGCCCCCGGCAGGTCGGCGTCGAAGGCGATCAGCGAGCCGATGCGGAACGGCAGCACGCCCGCCGGGACGCGAAGCCGCAGCGTATCGCCGATTTTGAGCCCGAGGCGATCCGCCAGCTCATGGGTGATGGCGATCACCCGGGGATCGGTGAGGAAGTCGGGCGCCGGCCTTTCCCCGGAGGCATCGGAAAGGCGGTAGGTGCGGAAGGCCGAGTTCGAGAAGAGATCGACCCCCAGCACCTGGAGATACTCGCCGGGATAATCGGGAAGGAAGGCCATCTCCTCCACCAGCGGCGTCGCCGCCGCCAGCGCGGGATGGTTGCGCAGCGCGGGATAGGCCGCCTCGGAAAAGGGAAGCCCGTTGCCGACCACCTCAAGATTGGCCCGCCCCGCAACCAGATCGACCGAGGCGCGGAACGACTGGAGCGCGCTGTGATTGACGATCTGCACGCTCACAAAGACGGCGATGCCGAGCGCCACCCCGGCGACGTTGAGCGCGGTCAGCGCCCGGTGCCGCGCGAAGTGGCGGAGACTGTGGAGGAAAAAGAGCCGGAACATCGGAAGAGCCGGTCGAAGCGACGACCTATGAATTCCCGACGATCCGCCCGTCCCGCATCGCGATCCGGCGGTCGGCGGCCTCGGCCACTTCCCGGCTATGGGTCACCATCACGATCGTCGTCCCATGGGCCGCGCCGAGGCGGCGGAAAAGGGCGACCACCCGGGCGCTCGCCTCCGTGTCGAGATTGCCGGTCGGCTCATCGGCCAGGAGGACGGGCGGACGCATCATCAGCGCGCGGGCCAGCGCCGTCCGCTGCATCTCGCCGCCGGAGAGCTGATGGGGCGGATGGCTGGCGCGGGCCGTGAGGCCTACCTCCTCCAGCAGCTCCCGCGCCCGCCGCGCCGTCTCGGCGGCGGGCAATCCCTGGAGGAGCGCGGGCAGTTCGACATTCTCGAGTGCGGTCAGCGTCGGCAGGAGATTGAAGAACTGAAAAATGATGCCAACGGCGGCACGGCGCAACTCGGTCAACCCCCTTTCGTCGAGAGAGTGGACCGGACGCCTCGCCACCCAGACCTCGCCCGCCTCAGGCCGGTCGAGGCCGCCGAGGAGATGGAGCAGCGTGCTCTTGCCACAGCCGCTCGGGCCGGTGATCGCGAGAAATTGCCCGGCAGGCACCTCGAGATCGACCGCACGGAGCGCTTCGATCCGGGCTTCCCCAGCCTCGCCGTAGCCCTTGCTCACCCCGGCAACGCGGATCATGGGGCGGGCGGAATCGGTTCGGAAACCCGTTCCGGCTCGGGGACGAGGCGGGGAACCATTTCCCAGGCGCTGGCGACCCGGCTGCAGAAGACGACCCCCGCCGCCAGCACCAGATAGGTGACCAGCGGAAAGGCGACATTGCCGACCGTGAAGGCGAGCACCCCCCCGGCAAAGATCGAGGCCGAGACCCCGCCGACCACCCCGAGCGCCCCGGGCAGCGAGAGCCGCTCCGTCCCGTAGGCGAGGAGGACGCCGCTCACCAGGAAAAGCGCCACCACCGCCGCCTTGGGCATCAGCACGATCACATCGTTCCGCACGATCTGCGCGGTGGCCTGGAGCTGGATCTCAACCGGCATCCGCAGACCGGCGGCGGTGCGGATCGGATCGCTCACCGAGGGATCGGTCGCCCCGATCCAGACCTGCCGCTTGCCGAAGCCGCGCAGATCGACCGCCGGGACCACGGCGCGCTCGGCCTGGTCGGCGTAGAGGAGGAAATCGTCGTAATTGACCCGCAGCAGGTCGAGGCCCGGCTTGCGGAAGCGGAGGCGGAGCCGCCCCTCGTCGTCGACCGGGATCACCCGCAGCGCGTGGCCGTCGCCGTCCCGCAGGATGATCCGCTTGCCGGGCACCAGCTCGCTCCGGTTCAGATCGGCCCCCAGCCGCGTCGCCGCCGCCGTCAATGCCAGCGAGGGGACGATCCGGTTATCCAACCGGAAGACCAGCGGCACCCTGCGGAGCACCTGGCTCGGATCGCGGGAAAAATTGGCGATCCCGACCGGCGAACCCTCCGCGAAGGTCTTCACCGGCCAGAGGAACGAACCGAAATTCGCGACATGACCCGCCTTGCCGTCGAGCCGGAGCGCGGCCACCCCGTCGGGCAGCGGCTCCTGACTCGGCGCCTGCAGGGCGGCGGCGGCGAAGACCACCGCGTCGGTCCGGTCGACCAGGGTGCGGAAACTCGCGTCGAAAGCGCTGAAGCGCGGGTCCTCGTCATGCATCGTCATCTCGAAGACCACGCTCTGGGGATGCTCCGGCACCAGCCCGCGCAGCGCCAGCGCGTAGTCGAGCCGGGGCCACGGCCAGGGCCGGTCGCTCGGCACCCGCGAGATCGCGACCAGCGCGAAGTCGGGATCGGGCACCGTCGAGGAGAAGACCGTCTGCTCCCAATCGATGAGCGCATCCTCGGCATCGTCGAAAAAGCCGACCAGATAGAACGCCGCCACCAGGAGCGACCAGAAGAGACCGAGCCCCGCCGCGATCCATTCCTGCCGGGCCTGGGGCAGCAGCAGGGCGAAAGCGAAAGGCCGGGAACGCGGAACCGGTGGCACTCCCTTAGTTAGCCACAACTCCGGCCTGCGGCAACACCTTCTCCCGATCCGTCACGATCGCATCCCGCACCTTCGCCACCAGATAATTGCACGGCTCCGGGCAGAGCAGCGGCAATTCGGAGGAACCGGAAACGATGCCGGGCGAAACGGGCTGCCACAGCCGCCGCCGCAGACACCCCGCCTCGCAGACCTCGCCCACTGTCCGCTCGAACTGCTCCTGGGTCACCACCTGGGTGATCCGGTACATCCCCGTCTGGCGGCGGGAGGTGCCGACGAACTCCGTCGGCGCCAGCGTGCGCGCCTGCTGCGCCGCCCAGAGGCCGACCGCGCCGGGATAGACCACGTTGAGCGCGTCGATCAACGCGGTCACATCGAGCGGCCCCATCTGCCATCCCCGGCGCAGGGTCGGCGCGCCCCGCAGCGGGCGGAAGCGGCCTAAGGAATCGCACTTCACCATCTCGCGCAACGCGGGCAGGCCATCGAGCGGAATCAGCCCCTCAGAGCTGCCCAGGCCCAAGTCGTCCCGGTGCCGCAATTCATAACCGGCAAGAATCGCCACTTGGCCCAGGAGCCACGGCTGCGGCGTATTCTCGAGCCACTGATTAAATCGTTCCGTGATCCTCATCGAATTTTTCCACCTGCGCCAGGATGACATCGGCGATCTTCGGGTCGGTCCCGATGGCGCTGGCATACCAGAGGCTGCGTCCGGCCAGCCGGTGCGGGTTGCGGAACCCGGAGCTCCGCACATTCTCCGTCATCCCGAGCAGGACCGGGATGTCCTCGTAGGAGTGGAGCCCGTCGGAAATGAAGAAGGGGACCGCAATCACGCTCGGCTGCTGGGTGAGCGTCTGCCAATCCTTGATATAGGGCGCCTGCTCCATGAAGGCGGCGTGGCACTCCGCATAGCAGCCCAGCGCCGCGATCCGGCGCGCCTGATCGTAGACCACCTGGGTCGAGTTCTCGTTCAGGCCGGTGCCGTGGCCGATCAGGATCAGCGCCGTCTCCGCCGGGGTGGGTCCCGCGACCACCCCCGACTCCCGCACCACCCCCTCGGCCCGCGCCAGCAGCACGTCCGTCATCGCCGGATGGAGGCCGACCGGCTGGCAGTAAAAAATTTCGCGCCCGCCGCGCCGCGTCACCGGCCCGCTCAGGCCGATCTCGCGCGGGATCACCTCCTCGGTGAAGTAGCCGGAGCTGATGAAATCGGGGACCACGTAGACGCGGGAGGCTTCCACCTGGTAAAGCGCGGAGCGGAAATTCGGCTCCTCCTTCCAGAAACATTCGTGGACCTCGGCGAAGAGCCCGCGCCCGCGCAGGACATCGGCGTGCCGATAGGTTGCCTCGCTCGAATCCGCATTCACCGTCGACCCATGTCCGGCCAGGACCAAGGCGGCGTTGCGGTAGGAAGGCATGCCCAACTTTAACTCAAAAACGTCACCCGGACGAATCGAGATTTATGCGGGGATGAAAAAATAAAATGAAACCCAGCAAGAGGCGGGCAATCGAAAATCGCTCAAGCTCCGTCGGAGCCTGTATTCCATGGGCGTCGCCGCCTCAACCCATCGCCTTCATGATCGCATCGATCTCGGCCTGCGCGTAATTATCGGCGTCCGTTTTGCTGTCGAACACCAGCCCCTTCTCCTTTTCCGGAATGACGATCGAATCGTCCGGCTTCAGGAGCTGCTCCCGATCGGTGAAGGTTTCATCGGCCATCGGAACCAAACCGTAGAAGACAAACCGTCCGTTGGCAATCCGTGAAAACCCTTATAGCCGTCGATATTTTTGACCGTCTGGCGGATAGCCGACAGGGGGCGGCCAGAGGGAAACCGCGCCGCAACTTACCCGAGCTTCACCATCAAGCGGACCTGGAACTCTTCCTTGATCTCGGGGATCGAGAAGGCCACGCGGATCGCATGGGTGAATCCCTTGCCGCTCAGGGTGATCGATTTTCCCCGCACCACGCTGGGAATCGTCAGCGCCGAATTGTAGCCCTTGTCGGCCATGGCGGTCTTGATATTGCCCGTCACCATGTTGGTGAATTCCCCGATCACGTCATTCTCCTCGCTCTCGGAATGGCCGCCCTCCTGGCCGGTGATCCGGTTGGTCATCTCCTTGGAGAGCCCGGGATGCATCGAGAGATAGACCACGCCGGTCATCCCGCCCGCGAAGCTGACGCTGCCGGTCACCTCGGGCAGATGATCCTCGGCGATCGTATTGAGATCCTCCACCTTCGTGGTGACGACGGCCAACGAGATCATGGTGGAAAAGACCCGTTCTACGGTCGCGCTGACACAGGGTCCCAAGTACTCGGCGATTTCCATGGTTGGTACTCTCCATATCCCCTCGGGGGGCACAAGAGCAAAGGCATGGCCGGAGGGGTTTTTGTTTCGGCGTGATCGCTCGATCCTGCTTTTTTGGGGCTGCGCCCCTTTCCCCTGCTTGGACGCGGGGGCGCGGGAGAGCGGGCTCTTGGGTTTCAGGTGGTGGTGATCATGGGAAGATCTAACGAGGTGATTACGGGCAGGCCGGGATACAAGGGGGAAGTTGGTGAGGACCCGCGCACGCTTCGCGGAAAAATGAATGTTTCAAACTGTACCGGCATTACCCGCGTGGAGGACATAGGCAAATTCAATAGCCACCTAACAACGTCGCCTTGCCAAGCCCTGGGAAATCCGGTTGGGTACGCCCCATGATCGTCACCACCGCCGAACTCTTCAAGGTGGCCTACGGCAAGTTCGCCGTCGGGGCCTACAACGTCAACAATCTCGAACAGATCCTCGGCCTCTTTCGCGGCTGCGTGACCTCCCAGGCCCCCTTCATCATCCAGCTCTCCAAGGGCTCGCGCAAATACGCCGACAAGCGGATGCTCGAGGCCCTCATCCGCACCGCCGACGACATCTTCCCCGAGGCCATCTACGCCGTCCACCTCGACCACGGCGACGAGGAGACCTGCTACGATTGCATTGACTCCGGCTTCTACAGCTCGGTGATGATCGACGCCTCCCACGACTCCTTCGAGGAAAACATCGCCATCACCAAGCGGGTGGTCGAGCGCGCCCACGCCAAGGGCCTGAGCGTCGAGGCCGAACTCGGCCAGCTCGGCGGCGTCGAGGAAGACATCAAGGTCGACGAAGGCAACGCCTGCCTCACCAACCCCCAGGAAGCCGTCGAGTTCGTCAAGCGGACCGGCTGCGATGCGCTCGCCGCCGCCATCGGCACCAGCCACGGCGCCTACAAGTTCAAGGGCCAGCAATCCCTCCACTTCCACGTCATCGAGTCGATCCAGAAAGAGATCCCCGGCACCCCCATCGTCATGCACGGCAGCTCGAGCGTCCCGGTCGACGAGGTCCGCCGGATCAACGCCGCCGGCGGCAAACTCGACCCGAGCGCCCGGGGCGTCGACGAGAACGAATACCTCCCCGCCGCCAAGCTCGGCGTCACCAAGGTCAACATCGATACCGATGGCCGGCTGGTCTGGACCCGCGTTCACCGCGAGTTCTTCCGCGACCACCCCGAAGATTTCGACTTCCGCCCCCCCGGCAAGATCTTCGTCGAGGAGTACGCCAAGTTCATTGCGCATAAGAACACGAAGCTCGGGTCGGCTGGGCAAATCGACGCGGTGCGGCAGTCGTTGAAGAAGTAGGTTCGCCGCAAGTGGGGCCATGCCCCCCTTGGATCCCGCGATGGTCCGCCTACGCGGACGAGCCTGGAGATGCGCGCACGCTTCGCGGAAGCAAGAGCCAGATATAGCTCCCGTCTATGGGAGCGAAAACTGTCGCCGCTATCTCAGCGGCGCCCCCTGCACTTCCACGCCCTGCGGCTGGGTCGGTTCGCCCATCCCCGGATTCGGGATCGGGACGGGGATCTGGTCGGGGCGCTCGCTCACCACGAATTTGAAAGTGAGCAGTTCCCCCTTGCGCGAGACCACCACCGGCAATTCCTCGCCCACCCGGGAGAAGAACGAGGCGTCGATCACGTCGGCGGGGCGGTTGATCTCCCGGTTGTCGATCCGGACCACCACATCGCCCGGCTGGAGGCCGCTGGCGGCGGCGGGCGTCCCTTGAAAGAGCTGGGTGATCCGCACCTCGGAATTGGTATTCGGATCGACGCCGACGCCGACCCAGCCGTGCTCGACCCGGCCATGCAGATTGATATCGACCAGGATCTTCTGGATCGCGGCGCTGGGGAGGACGTAGGTCAGCTTCCGCTCGTCGGCGGCAGTCACGATCATCCCGACCACCGCGCCGCGGCCGTCGAGCACCGGGCCCCCGATCTGCCCCGGGCTGATCGTCAGGCTGGTACGGAGATGGGTGGTGGCGAAGAAATGGCTGAGATACTGCGAGTCGAAGCCGGTCACCATCCCGAAGGTCGGGGCGGGCGGGAGATTGAAGGGGTAGCCGACCCCGACCACCGGCATCGCCGTCTTCGCCTCATCGGGAGCGGCCATCGGCAGATAGGGCGTCACCCCGTCGAAGACCTGGAGCACCGCGAGGCCGCTGCGGGGATCGACACCGAGGATCTTGACCGGCAGATCGAGGCCATTCGCCTCGACCGAGATATCGTTGCTGCTCCCCAGGACCGAGGCGGCGGTCACGATCGTCCCCTTGTCGTCGACGAAGAACCCGGAGCCGATGAAAGTATGGTCGCCATCCTGCTGGGCGCGGACCCGGACGACGGCCCCCTTGGAATCCTCGAAGACCCGGTTGACCTGATCGCCGATCGCGTCGAAGACATTGGCACCCTGGCCCTGGGAATCGGAGGAGGAACGCCCGGCAGAACCGGCAACGTCGGTAAAAGTCGCCCCATCACCCGCAAGACGATTGGAGCCTCCGGCACGATGCCACAAGGTCAAAACCAAGGCGGCAACCAACAAGGCCACCCCGGCGCCGACGAAAAGATAAGGAAGACGGAAGAGCGGGCGGCTTTGAAAAGAACCCGGCGGACGGGAGGAATTCGTGGCGGTCCGATCCTTAGAACGCCACCACGGAGTCATAGCTGGCAGGCGTGCGGGTCAGGACATAATGGGCCGAGACCGCATCATGGCTGAGATCGTCGGCATCCGCCATCACCTGGTCGATCTTCTGATCGAGGGAGACGGAAGCGGCGCTGGGGAGGTTGTTGGCGCTATCGATATTGTTGAGGGAATAGCTCACCTTGTCCTGTTCCGCCCCGCCCGTGGCATCCGTGGTGTTCGACGCCTGGTTGAGCGTGAGGAGCGGAGCGCCATTGGCACCGTCGGCATTCCCGCTCTTCCAGCTCTGCTGCAATCCGACGAAAAGGGCGAGGGCGACCGCCGCGAAGGCCCCGGCGTAGCTGAGGCGGGCGGCGGGATTGAGATCGAGGAGGACGGCGGCCCACTCGCTCAGGCGGGTCCGCAAGGTCTGGCGAAGCGAGGTCCGCTCCATGGCGGCAGTGCGGATCCGGCGATGGAGCTCGGGAAGGACCGAGGGAACATTCGCCTGGGAGAACATTTCGCGGCGACTTTGGAGGAGCGCCTTGATCTCAGGGGACAAACTAGAGGACGTTTTGGACGAATCGTTCATTTGTCTGGGGTCTATATATAGTTCCTTAGGAATTTCTGCAACTGTTTATGGGCGTAGAACAAGCGCGAACGGACTGTGCCCTCGGAACAGCCCATAATCTGGGCGATTTCCGCATGGCTGAGTCCCTGGATGTCGAAAAGCGTTACCACAGTTCTGTGATCTTCAGACAGCTGGGCGAGCGATTCGTTCAATTTATTTTGGAGTTCCTGATTTCCCATCTGACGAACCACATCAGAAGAAATATTCGTATCTATGAAATTGTTATTCTCGTTAAATTCTTCATCCCCCTCCGGCGTCTGGATGGTTTGCGGGCGGCGCTTCGTCTTCCGCCAGGCGTTGAGGGCGGTGGTCTTGGCGATCCGATAGAGCCAAGTCGAGAATTCGGAGTCGCCCCGGAAATTGCCGATACTGCGGAATGCCTTGAAAAACGTCTCGCTGAGGGCGTCCTGGGTGTCGTGGTGATTGAGCACGATACCGTAGATCGTCACCCGCATCTTGTTCTCGTAGCGCTCCACCAGCCGGTCGAAGGCGTCGATATCGCCCTCCTGCGTCCTGCGGACCAATTCCTGATCGCTCTCTTCCGGGGAATGGGAGGACGCAGGCATGGCTGCGGGAAGCTAATCGAGTGCCGGGGGAGAAAGCAAGGGCAAGGGTGCGGGAAGCTCAACTCCCGGCCCCTTTGGCCTCTCCCGTCAGGCCTTGAGCCCGTCGACCTGCCGGCCAACCGAGGCGGCGATCCCGATCAGGCTCTCCCGGGCGGGCGAGGGGGCGAGGACCGCCAGCGACTGCTCGCACTCGGCCAGATATTGCCGGAGCGTGGCGATCGTCCGCTGGATCGCCCCTTCCCGGGCCACCCGGGCGATCAACCCCCGCCGCTCGACGCCGGTGCCGTGCAGAAGGATGCCGCAGACCTCCTCGTGCTCCTTGCCGGAAAGGCTCTCCAGCAGGTAGAGGAAGGGGAGCGTGATCTTGCCCCGCTCCAGGTCGGTGCCGAGCGTCTTGCCCGATTCCTCCTCGGTGCCGAGGATGTCGAGGCAATCGTCGTAGATCTGGTAGGCGATGCCGAGGGACTCGCCGTAGCGGCCGAGCGCCCGCGCCGTCTCCGGCTTCACCTGGTTGATGCCGGCCGCCAGATCGCAGGCGACCCGGAAGAGCTCGCCGGTCTTCATCCGGATGATCCGGAGGTAATCGTCGAGGCCGAGGTTGAGGTCGAACCGGCGCTGGGTCTGAAGGATCTCGCCGCTGCAGACCTCGCAGACCGAGGTCGAGATCGCCTTGCTCACCTCCTGGGGGAAGTTCGAGGAGCAGATCTTCAGCGCATGGGAAAAGAGGCAATCGCCGACCAGAACCGCGATCTCAGGACCCCAGCGGGTTGTCGCCGTCGGCTGGCCCCGCCGTTGGGAAGCGCCGTCCATGATGTCGTCGTGGACCAGGGTGGCCAGGTGAATCATCTCGACGATCACGCCGAGGTCGAGGTGCCGCTCGGTCACGCCACCGGTCGCCGCGCCGCAGAGAAGGGCGAGGGTCGGCCGAAGCCGCTTGCCGTGGCAACTGAGTACATATTCGAGGTAGGCGACGATATCGGCGTCGAATTGGGAGGCCTGGGCCAGCACCCGTTGGTCGAATTTTTCGAGGTGGACCGCCACCGGCGCGGCGTACGAATAGGCATCGACCAGCCCCCGCTTGGCCGACACCAGGGGGGGGCGGCTGGCGTGGTCGAGGCTGGACTCCATAAAGGGATCACCTTAAGAGCGGCGGCATTAAATATCAAGGGCTGCGTTTTGTCGCGGTGGGAGAAAGGCGGGGGGACGGGGATGGTCGCCGAGTCTGGATCTATTCTACCATGCGGACGCGAGAAGCGCGGGAGAGCGGGCTCGTGGGTTTCAGGTGGCGCGTGTCTATCAGTAGATCGAACGCGCCGACTACAGGCGGACCGGGATGCACGGGGGCAAAGAGTAGGGAACGACGCAAAGGGGCTGCGCCCCCTTGGATTGCCTCCCGGCGATGCCAGTTAGTTTCCCCTGAGAACTACGTGCGCTGACGCGCAGGCATTCTGGCTCTGAGTCGATCTGTAACCTCAATGGGAGAGATATCGTGAGACGTCCCCTCCCCCGCTATTTCCTTGCCTCCCCCCGCCGCCTATCGCTTAATCCATGGCATGAAGTACTGGAGCCGCCTCCTTCCCCTGTTTCTCGTCTTGGCGCTGGGAGGATGCGGAGGTCAAGATCGGCAAACCCTCCAACAGGTCGATCTCCTCCTGGCAGCCAACGAATACGTCCAGGCCTTCGCGATCCTCCAGGCCGCCATCCACCAGGACCCCAAGGACAAGACCCTCCGCCGCGCCGAGATCCGCCTCCTGCTCCAGGCGGAGCGGGTCGATCTCGCCTACATCCGCTACCAGGATCTGGTCAGCGACCTGAGCAAGAACGATTCAGTCCTCTTCGACCTCCTCCATGACAAAAACGAGACCGTCCGCACCTCGGCGGTCCGCGCCCTCGGCCTCACCGGGGAACCCCAGGCCGTCCCCGCCCTGCTGGGAGCGCTCAACGACCCCGATCAGAATGTCCGCCGCGCCGCCGCCTCCTCCCTGGGCGACCTGAAGGATGTGAAAGCCGTTCCCGGCCTGATCGAGGCGCTCCACGACAAATGGTGGTTCACCCGCTCCGAGGCGGCGGCCTCGCTCGGGAAGCTGCGCGACGCCCGCGCCGTCCCCCCCCTCTTCGCCGCGCTCAAGGACGACGACCAATCGGTCCGCCGCGCCGCCCAGAACGCCCTCACCATCATCGCCCCGGATTCCGATCCCGCCCCCTTCCTCCAAGCCCTCCATGACAGCGACCCGGCGGTGGTCTACGCGGCCACCTGCTCCCTGGCCGCAGCCCGCAACCCCGCAGCCACGCCGGTCCTCCTCGGATACCTCGCCTCGTCCGAGCCGGTGGTCCGCCAACAGGGCCTGCGGCAATTCCGCTACCTCCTCGACCCCTCCGCCCTCCCGGCGATCCGCAAGGCCCTCGACGACCCCGAGCCCACCGTCCAGCTCGAAGCCATCCTCGCCGTCGTCGATTATCGGGACAAGGCCTCGGTCCCGGCCCTCGACGCCCTGGCCAAGAGTGGGACCCCCGAAATCGCCCACGTCGCGGCCGAGGCATCGGGGCGGCTGGCAGCGCTGCCCTGATCCCGCCCGGAGAGGGCGAAATCGGGAAAACAGGCAACGGAGGTGGGTGGGAGGAACCGCAGGGGGCCCGGATCGGGCCCCGCCCCAGCCTTGCGCGCGGCGCAAGGCTTCACCTTACAATAAATGCCGGAGAACGCCGATCGGGTCTAGCGATCGGGGAACGAGCTCTGCGGGATCGGGCCGGCCTCATGGCTGGCGGCGATCATGTTTTGCAGGGCCTTGAGGAAATCTTCCAAGCCGGGCGCCGGAACAATGATCGTGTCGCGGCGGCCGCGCACATCTTCAGTAATCCGGAGAAAACGACCCCGGTCATTTTCCTTCAGGTCGAACAAAAAGCTTTTGCGTTCGACGTCTATCTTTTCGGTTTTAATCGTGTGTACAGAGGGATCCATATTTTATGTCGTCAGATCGTAATATAACAGAATAAAGGGGCTGGTCCGATTGTCAAATACGTGAGATACGCTTCCCCGGCCTAAGATTACGGAGAAGCAGATGAGTGAGCGACGCGCGATGCGCCTGAAGGTTACGAAGAATCATTCCGTCAAGACGCCTAGGCATTTTTCCGTCCTCTGCTAAGCTCGATCCGGTGAACAAGCGTCTCGGCACTCTTTTGGTGATCTCGATCGTGCTCCATCTGGGGCTCCTCTTCCTGCTCACCTCGCCCGCCTTTCACCGTTTCCTCCAGCAGCTCCAGCCCGCCCCGACCGTCCCGCCGCCGCCGCCCAGCCTCACCATGCTGAAGATGGAGGCGCCCCCGAAGCAGCAACCGCCGCCGAACACCCAATTCGTCCCCACCCTCCCCTCCCAGGAAGTCGCCGTGGCCGATCCGAACGCCATCCTCGAATCGGAACGGAACACCGCGCAGAAGAGCCGCGAAGCGGCGAAGGACCCCAACTCCCCTCTCCCCGCCTTGACCGGCAATCCGAAAGCCGCCTTCAACTACCAGGACACGCCCGCCAGCCCGCAGATCAACTCGATGCCGTCCCAGGCCGTCCCGCCGAGCCCACCCGCGCCCAAAACCCCCCAGACCCCGCCGACTCCCAAACCCCCCACCCCGCAACCGCCCCAAAAGCCGACCCCGCCCGTTCCCCAGACTCCTCCCCCCTCACCAACCTCGCCCACGCCGCCAATTCCCAAGGCCGAGCCGGTCACGCCGATGAACCCGAAGCCGGAGCCGAATCTCCCCCCGCCCGATTTCAACACCATCCCCGTCACCCCGCCGCCGGTCGACACCAAGACCCCCGGCGACAAGGACAAGGAAGTGAAGTCGGATACCAAGCCGACCGATTCCCAGCAGACCCAGCCGCAACCCCAGCAACAACCGCAGCAGCCCCAAAAACAGCAGCCCGATCAGCCCCAGCAACCTCCCCAGCCCCAACAGCCGCCGCAACCGCAGACCCAGCCCCAGCAGCCCTCCCCTCCGCCCTCGATGCCCAGCTTCGCCACCCAGCGGAGCGAGATCGGCGGCGCCGCCCCCGAGTTCGGCGATCCCTCCCCCGACTCGCGGGCGACCGACATCGGCCGCTACAAGGCGAAGCTCTACAAGATGATCGGCTCCCGCTGGTACCTCAACGTCGAGAAGAGCATGTCGATGCTCTCGGTCGGCGAGGTCCACCTCAAGTTCTACGTCCAGGCCAACGGCGTGATCGACCCGAAATCGATCGAGGTCGAAAGCGGCGGCAACTCCGACATCCTCGAAACCATCTCCCGCGACGCCGTCAAACAGGCCTACGGCGAGCCCTTCACCGACAGCATGCGCCAGCAACTCGGCGACGGTTACTGGGAAGACATCACCTTCACCATCTATTGAGATTTCGTTGAGAACCAACGACATCCTTGCCTCCCGGCCCACTCTCGCTTAACCTCCCTGACTCATATGCTCGATGCCGTCACCCAATTTCTCATCAAAGGCGGGGTCTTCATGTACCCGATCATCCTCGCCTCGGTGATCTCCCTCGCCGTCATCTTTGAACGGGGCATCGCCCTCCGCCGGGGCGCCGTCATCAACCCCCGCCTCGCCGAGGCGATCGAGCGGCTCCGCTACGGCCACGGCCCCCAGGCCATCGAGGGCTACATCGGCTACAGCACCATCCTCGACCGGCTCGCCCGGAGCTGCGTCCGCAACCTCCCCTGGTCGAAGTTCGAGAACACCGAGGCCCTCCAGACCAAGGCCCGCGCCGAGGTCTCCAAGCTGGAACGGGGCATCGTCATCCTCGAGATCGCCGTCGGCGTCGGCCCGCTCCTCGGCCTGCTCGGCACCGTCTCCGGCCTGATCGTCATCTTCGGCAACGTCGGCGACCAATCGATCGCCAGCCAGGGCGCGGCGATCGCGCGCGGCATCTCGGAAGCGCTCAACTCGACCGTCGCCGGCCTCTCGGTGGCGATCCCGGCGCTGATCGCCTACAGCATCTACATGCGTCGGATCGAGGGCTACTCGATCGAGCTGGAAAGCCTCTGCGCCGACCTCCTCGCCAAGCTCTACACCGAAGCGAGCGGCGAGCCGACTCCCCCGCCCCTCCCGACCGAGGCGCGGTTCGGCGGCCAGCCCTAAATCAGCCGACCCACCGCGCCGCCCCCCATGCGCTTCCGCAACAAGACCCGCCGCAGTCCGATCATCAACATCGTCTCGTTGATCGATATCCTCTGCATCGTCCTTATCTTCTTCGTCGTCACCACCGTCTTCCGCCGCGAGGAACCCCAGATCAAGCTCGACCTCCCGAAATCGAGCCAAGCCAAGCCCGCCCAGCAGGCCACCCCCGAGATCATCTCCGTCACCGAGGAGGAGAAAGTCTACGTCGGCGACAAGGAAGTCCCCGCTGACCAATTGGGCGATTACCTCAAGTCCCGCAAGAGCGACGACCCCACCGCCAAGTTCGCGCTCAAGGCGAGCAAGAAGGCCCCCTTCGAAGTCATCGTCAAAGTGATGGACGCCGTCAAGATCGCGGGGATCGACGAGCTCCCCACCTTCACCGCCGAGGACTCGACGATGGCTCCGAATTCAACCCCCGCCGCCACGACCGACTCCGCTCCGTCCCCCTCCACGCCTCCCGCTCCGTGATCCTCCCGCTGACCTATTATCCCGATCCCCGCCTCCGGAAAAAGGGGGCGCCCCTCAAAGCCTTCGACGCCAAGTTGAAACAGCTCGCCGCCGACATGCTCGAGACCATGGAAGCCCACGAGGGCGTCGGCCTCGCCGCCCAACAGGTCGGCCTCGCCCTCCAATTCGCCGTGATCGATGTCCGCGGCATCGAGGACCGCCCCAGCACCATGATGATCGGCGGCAAGGCCGTCGATCCCGAGGAGCACATGCCCGTCTTCCTGATCAACGCCACCATCTCCGGGACCAAAGTGAAAGATCGCGGCCCCGAGGGCTGCCTGAGCATTCCCGGCCTCCGCGCCGAGGTCTCCCGCAGCCGCCGCGTCACCGTCAAGACCCACACCCTCGACGGCAAACCCTTCGAATTCGAGGCGACCGGCCTCCTCGCCGTCGCCGTCCAACACGAGCATGACCACCTCCTAGGCAAACTCTTCACCGATTACCTCTCCCCCGCCGAACGCGCTGAAGTGAAGGAGGAGCTGGACGCAATCGAGGCGAAGTATCATCCGGGCGGGGTGAAGTAGAGGCGGGGGACGGAGACTCGGAACGGACGGCGGCGGATTTATAGACCGTCCGCTGACGCCATCGGCGCGAGTACTAGACGACCGCTTGAATCACGAGTTCCGGTTTCATCGTAGTCCGAATCATCAGCAGATCAGTGCTCGTCATTACGGGCAACGCGGGATGCAAGGGGGAAGCTTTGAACGACGCAAAGGGGGTTCCCCCCTTTGGAGCCCCGTCAGACTCGACGCGCCACGCTTGTTTTCCAAGGCGTTATCGCTAAGTACTGAAAGTCCGTGCCTTCGGTCTATATCAAAACGTATGGATGCCAGATGAACGTCCGCGACTCCGAGCAGGTGGCGCGCGATCTGGCCGCACGCGGGTACGCCCTGGCCCCCCGCGAGGAGGAAGCCGACGTCATCCTCCTCAACACCTGCAGCGTCCGCGACATGGCCGAGCAGAAGGCGCTCGACCGGATGACCGCCCTCCAGGCCCTGAAAAAAAAGCGGCCCCATCTCGTCCTCGGCCTGCTGGGCTGCATGGCGCAGAGCCGGGGGGCGACCCTCTTCGACGGCCTCCCCGACCTCGACCTCGTCGTCGGCACCCAGAAATTCCACGAAGTCGGCGCCTACCTCGACCGCCTCCGCGACGGCGACGCGCGCATCACCGAGATCGGCGCAGAGGAGGGCTCCCAGAACACCATCCGCGACCACGCCCTCGAGCCCCAGCAGGCCACCGCCTTCGTCTCGATCATGCAGGGGTGCGACATGCACTGCACCTTCTGCATCGTCCCCTCCACCCGGGGCGGGGAGCGGAGCCGCCCCATTCCCCAGATCGTCGAGGAGGTTGAGGGACTGGTCGCCCGGGGCGTGAAGGAAGTCACCCTCCTCGGCCAGATCGTCAACCTCTACGGCCGCCACGAATTCCCGAAGAAAGAGGGCCGCTCCCCCTTCGTCCAGCTCCTCCACGCCGTCGCCGCCGTCCCCGGCCTGGAACGGCTCCGCTTCACCTCGCCCCATCCGATCGGCTTCCGCGACGATCTGATCGAGGCGATCCGCGACCTTCCCGCGCTCTGCGAGCACGTCCACATGCCGCTCCAGTCCGGCAGCGATCCGATTCTCAAGGCGATGCACCGGGGCTACACCGCCGAAAAATACCTCGAGCTGGTCCGCCGCATCCGCGCCGCCATTCCCCGCGTCGCCCTCAGCACCGATATCATCGTCGGCTTCCCCGGCGAGACCGATGCCGATTTCGCCGCCACCCGGGCGATGCTGGAGGCCGCCGATTTCGACCAAGCCTACATCTTCCGCTACTCCCCGCGCCGCGACACCCCGGCGGCGACGATGGAGAACCAGCTCTCCGAAGAAGTGAAGCTGGCCCGCAACCAGGAGCTCCTCGCCCTCCTCGACCGGCAGGTCGAGCGCAAGGCCCGCGCCCGGGTCGGCACCGTCGAGGAAATCCTCGTCGAGGGCGAGAGCCGGCATAACCCCCTCCGCTTCCAGGGCCGGACCCGGGGCAACCATCTGGTGATCGTCGAGCGGAACGAGCGGTGGCGCGGCCAGCTCCTCCCCGTCCGCATCACCGAGACCACCGGCTTCACCTACTACGCCGAGCCCGCCCTGCTCGAAACCAGCTCGGCCCCAGCCGAATCCGATACCTCCCTCCTTTCATGATCTACCCCTTCAGCCTCTCCACGGTCGCGCTCGCGGTCGGCCTCCTCCTCATCGTCAGCCACCTCCCCGGCCTCTTCGCCCCCGCCGCCACCGCGCGGATCGCCCGCGCCTTCCCCCGCGATCTCCCCGCCGGCGTGGCCCTCCTCCTCCTCGCCGCCGTCTGGGCGGTCTGGCTGGCGCTGAGCATCGATCTCGGCGAGTTCTCCGCCCTCCGCATTCCCATCGCCCTGGCCGCCGCCCTGCTCGGCGGCCTGATGCTGATCTTCTCCCGGGAATACCTCGCGGTGCGCGGCCTGAGCGCCATTCTCCTGCTGGGGGCCAACGTCCTCCTCGACGCCGCTTTCCTCCGCGATGAGCCCTCCAAGCTGGTCATCGTCGTCCTCGCCTACGTCTGGATCGGCATCGCCCTCCTCTTCCTCTTCTCCCCCTACCGGATGCGGGACGCCATCGCCTGGGCGACTCAAAACGAAGGCCGCCTCCGCTTCCTCTCCTCGCTGGGAGTGGTCTTCGGCGGGATCTTGATCGCACTCGGCATCTGCGCCTACTGAGGCCTGCCGACCGAACCTCCGGAGCCCTCTTGGAACGCATTCTCGTGACCCGGGGCGGGGCGCTCGGCGATTTCCTGGTCACTCTCCCCGCTTTTGCCGCGCTGCGGGAACTCTGGCCGGCGGCCCGCCTCGAATGCCTCGGCTATCCCCGCGTCCTCGGGCTGGTGACCGATCCCGGCCAGGAACGGGGCTATTTCCATGAAGGCCACTCGCTCGAGCCGGGCAGCCTCGCCGGATTCTTTACCCAGGGGTTGATCCTCGATCCCGATTGGGTCGATTTCTTCAGCGAGTTCGACCTGGTGGTCTCTTATCTCTACGACCCGGACGAATTCTTCACCCGGAACCTGAAGCGGTGCCACGTCCCCGAGATCTGGCGGGGCGAGCCGAAGGTGCCGGAAGGCTTCGGCGCCCCCGCCGCCCGCCATTTCCTCAACGCCCTCCCCTTCGCCCGTGAGGGAGCCTTTCCCGCCGAACACCTGCGGAGCCGCCTCTTCCCCCAACCCGCCGACCACGCCGCCGCCGCCCTCCTGCTCGGCGCGGAACCGCCCCCCTTTATCGCCATCCATCCGGGCAGTGGCAGCCCCACGAAAAATTGGCCGCTCGAAAACTGGGCCACCCTGTTGGAAACGCTCCGCGCCGCAGACCGTCCCGTCCTCCTGGTCGGCGGCGAAGCCGACGGCCCCGCCCTCGAACGCCTCCGCCCGCTGGCGACCTGGACCGCCTTCCATCGCCCCCTCCCCGAACTCGCCGCCCTCCTCTCCCGCGCCGAGCGCTTCCTCGGCCACGACTCCGGCGTCACCCACCTCGCCGCTGCTGCTGGCACCCCCGTCACCGTCCTCTTCGGGCCGACTGATCCGACTGTCTGGGCTCCGCCGGGGGCGACGGTTCTGCAGGGAGGAACGGATTGGGCAGACCTCCCTGTTGAGCGGGTGTTGGAGGCAATCGCCCGGCCTGGGGCGCGTTGAGAGGGGATTATCGCCGAGTCTGGGTGGATGACACCACGCGGACGCGAGGAGCGCGGGAGAGCGGGCTCATGGGTTTGCCTCCCGGCCATGCGAATTAGTTTCCCCTGGGAACTACGTGCGCTATCGCGCAGGCATTCCCCCCAGAGTCGATTAGCTCCCGTCTATGGGGACGGAATCTTGAGATTGCTTGATAACCGAACCTACGGCGTCGACGATCCGCCCCGTACGTCGGCGACCAGCCGCAGCGCCCCGCTCGGATCGAGCCCCACGCGAAAGACAATCGACGTCGAGCTGGTCCCATTCTCCGAATCGACCAGCGCGAAGCCGACCACGTCGAGCGTCGGATGATACCAGGTTCCGTTCCGCTTGCGCGGTCCGCTCTCCCGCTCGATCGCCGCCTGATCGATATTGGCGCGGGCGAGGTAGGCCGTCTTCTCCACGAAGGAGATCTCCATCACCGTCAGATGGTGGTCGCGGGTATAATTGAAAAAGTCCTCCCACTGCCCGATCTCGTAATCGATGCCGACGTCGGTGACGCCGTCGAAATCGTAGAGCGCCTTGACCGCGTCGATATCCTTGGCGTCGCACGCCTTCTGCAGCGCCACCGAGAAGGTGCTGATCACCGAGTGGTCGATCTCCGCCCGGCCCCGCGAGGGGGCCAGCAGGAAGGCCAGAAGACAGACGATGAAAAGAAAACGCGCTTTCATGGAATTACGCCTGCCAGACGCGTGAAGGATGCCTCGGTTTCAAATTTGCGGCGCCGCGTCCCAGGAAGGTGGAGGGGGATTTGGCCCACCTCCACTATCGCTCCTCAACCCGTGGTCCGCAACCCGCTGGCGATCGCGTTGATCGAGAGGAGGAGGGAAGGCCGGAGCCGTTCCGCCCCCTCGGTATCCTCGGCGGCGCGCAGCTTGCGCCATTCGGCGAGCAGACCGATCTGCTGGTGATGGAGGAAGGCGAGGGGCGCCTGCCGCAGCGCCAAAGTCTTGGCCATCCGGGGACGACGCGCCTCGAAGCTCCCCTGGAAAATCTCCTCGAAGACCCGGCGGGTCTTCTCGAATTCCTTGAGGATGATCCCGGAGAACTCGTCGCGGATCGATTTCTTGGCGACCAGCTCGATGTAGAGCTTCATCATCTCGATGTCGGCGCTGGCCACGTTGGTCTCGACGTTGGTGAGGACGTAACCGAGGAACGGCCAGGTCCGGGCATGCTCGGCGAGGGCGTGGAAGTTGGCCGCATCGCTCTCCTTCAGCTTCTCCAGCGCCGTGCCGACGCCGAACCAGCCCGGCAGGTAGAAGCGGGACTGGGTCCAGCTGAAGACCCAGGGAATCGCCCGCAGGTCGGCCAGGCTCCGCACCCCGGTCCGCCGGGAGGGCCGGGAACCGATCCCGCTCACCTCGAGGGCGTCGATCGGCGTCGCCTGGGCGTAGAAGGTCATGAAGTTCTCCCGCTGCAGCAGCGCCTGATAGGCCTCGCGGCTCCATTCGGAAAGGGTGTCGAGGAGCGGGGCGAGGCTGTGGGCCTTGGCCTTGGTGTGGCTGCGGGTGACGGTGACGCCCGCCGTCCCGGCCAGCAGGAGCTCCAGATTGTAGCAGGCGGTGCCGCGGTTGGCGTACTTCTGGGCAATCGTCTCGCCCTGCTCGGTGAGGCGGAGGCCGCCCTGGACGCTGTGGTGGGGGAGCGCCTCCAGGAAGCGGTGGGTCGGCCCGCCACCCCGGCTGATGGTGCCGCCGCGCCCGTGGAAATAGCGGAGCCGGATGCCGGTCCGCTGGGAAACCCCCGCCAGCGCCTCCTGGGCCCGGTAGAGATTCCATTGGCTGGAGAGAATGCCGCTGTCCTTGTTGCTGTCGCTGTAGCCGATCATCACCTGCTGGGTGAGCTGCTTCGGCTTAGACGAGGAGCCCGTCGGGGTGAGCGGCGAATGGGGCGCGGCAACGGCCCGGCGCAGGAGATGAAGGGCGGTCCCGTTCTGCTGGGCGAGGAGGCTCCGCTGGGTGATCGGATGATTGAGGAAGGCCTCCAGGATCTCCGGGCTCCCCTTGAGATCGTCGATCGTCTCGAAGAGCGGGACCACCGGCAAGAGGCAGACCAGCCCCTGGTCGGAAGTGCGGGCCAGTCCGGCCTCGCGGGCCAGGAGATAGACCACCAGGAGATCGGAGAGCCGCCGCGTCATGCTGACGATGAGGGCGCCCAGGCCTTCCGCGCCGTACTTGCGGAGGTGGATCACCACGACGTTGTAGCAGCTTAGCACCGCCTCGGCCTCCGGGCCGGTGACGGTGTGGGAGAGGGTGAAGGGCCGGGGCGAGGCCAGTTCCATGGCGAGGAACTCGAGCCGCTCGTCCTCCCCCATCTTGAGGAACCCGGCGCCGTCCATCCCGGCGGCGTCGAGGAGCTGGCTCAGCGCCAGGTCGTGGAAGCGGCTGTTCTGGCGGATATCGAGCGCGGCGAGGTGGAAGCGGAAGATATCGAGCGAACGGATCACCGGATCGACATCGCTCACCGCGATCTCCTTGGCGCCGACCTCGATCAGCGAGGCCCGGAGCAGCCGGAGATCGTCGAGCAGCTGGCGGGCGTGGACATAGCGGTCTGATTGCTCGCTGATCTGGACGTCCTGGGTCTCGGTCGCGTCGAGCGGGAGCTTGAGCACCAGGAGGGCGGCGAACTGGCGCCACGGCTCCTGGGCATTGCGGCGGAGGAGCGCCTCGGCGGGATCGCCCAGCTCGGAGGCCATCTTGGCGATCCGGTTGGTGAGGGAGGCGGGCGGGGATTGGTGATTGCGCGAGAGGCAGAGATCCTCGGTCAATTCCTGGAGCTGGCGCTTCACCACGATGAGGGCGTTCAGCCGCAGATCGAGCAGCGTCTCGTGGGTCACCGTGGCCGTGACCAGCGGATGGCCGTCGCGGTCGCCGCCGACCCAGCAACCGAACTGGAGCCGGGGCTGCGCTTCGGGATGCTCGATCAACGAGGGATCGAAGCCGAGCTTCTCCCAGGCCAGCCGGAGCCGGAAATCGAGATGGGGCAGCACATCGGGGAAGACATCGCGCAGGTAGTGCATCGCCGCGGCCCGCTCGGCGGCGAGGTCGGGCTTGGTGATGAGGACCTCGCCGGTCCGCCAGATGCGCTCCAGGATCACCTCGATCTGCCGCTCGAATTCCCCGCGCTCATAGGGAGTCCACATCTGATTCTCCAACCGGAGGAGGAGGAGATAGAGGATGCGGTGCTGCTCGAGGACGGTCGAGCGCTTCGCCTCCGTCGGATGGGCGGTGAGGACCGGCTCGACACAGATCTCGGCCAGGGCGGCAGCGAGCTCGGCGGGCGCGAGCTTCAGCTTCTGGAGCCGGGCGAGCTGGTCGCCCCAGAGGCCCGACTCGGCGGCGACGCCGAACTTCGTCTCGCGGGTGCGGCGCGCCTGGGCGGAGGCGTTCTCCTCCACCAGATTGAGCAGCTGGAAACCGATCGAATAGGCCTGCCCGAGCTGGTCGGGGAAGCGCTCCTTGCCTTTGCCCTTGGCCGCCTTCGGGGGGACCCCCTGGGTCCGCCAGGGGAGATGATCGGCGACCGATTCCTCGCCGATCCGGCGCAGGACCCGATCGAACCGTTCGATGAGGAAATTAAGATCGCGATCGACTTTCGCCAGACCGGCCGACACCACCACTTTTTGAGCTTGGTTGGGAGCTCGGTTTGGAACTTTTTGCTTCATGGACTTGGACCTGATTGGGACGTTGATCCGCAGTGAGACCGTCATGAAACCGTCGCCTGCAGGACGGAGCCTTTTGTTATCCAGAAGCGGACGGATGGAAAGCTTAATGTGTTTTCGCCCGCCGGTTTGCGAATTTTCCCGCACCGTCCTTGCCATCGCGGTTTCTTTCCGCTACTCGGGTAAACGACCGAACTAGCGGCAACCATGGGTTCCGATCCTTCCGATTCCTTCCCGCTCTTGGAGCGATTGAGCAGCAGCGAGACCGCGGCCTTCGTCGTCGGAGACCACGCCGTCATCCTTTTCGCCAATTCCGCCGCCGGCAACTTCCTCGGTTTCGCCGTCGAGGCGCTGGTCGGACAGGCCCTCGACCTTCCCTATACTCCCGGCGAAGTCGCCGAAGTCGAAATCATCGCCGCCGGGAGCGCCATCGTCCGGGTCCGTCTGGAAACCGAATTGATCGAATGGCAGGGAGCCGGCGCCTACCAGGTTTTCCTCCATCCCGAGACACCGACTCCCGCTCCCGCACCGACTCCCGCTCCCGCACCGACTCCTGCTCCCGCACCGACTCCTGCTCCGGCACCGACTCCTGCTCCCGCACCGACCCCCGCTCCCGCACCGACTCCCGCTCCCGCACCGACTCCCGCTCCCGCACCGACTCCCGCTCCCGCACCGACTCCCGCTCCCGCACCGACCCCCGCTCCGGCACCGACCCCCGCTCCGGCACCGACCCCCGCTCCGGCGCCGACCCCCGCTCCGGCGCCAACCCCTGCTCCGGCGCGCCCCTCCCCCCTTTCCGCCTCAGCC
>Ga0302314_10000312_pt1 | contig 88355 bp, 76 predicted proteins | sample III_Palsa_N2_3_FD_200533 | JGI IMG/M metagenome (GOLD analysis project Ga0302314, IMG submission 200533) | Peat permafrost microbial communities from Stordalen Mire near Abisko, Sweden - III_Palsa_N2_3 | ecosystem: Environmental > Terrestrial > Soil > Palsa > Peat permafrost | place: Sweden...
GGGTGATCGTGCTGGTGGCGGTGGCCAGCCTGATCTGGGTGCCGATCGGCGTGGCGATCGGCCTGCGCCCGCGGCTGGCGGCGATGGCGCAACCGGTGGCGCAGTTCCTCGCCGCCTTCCCCGCCAATCTGCTGTTCCCGGTCGCCGTATTCCTGATCGTCAGCTTCCACTTGCATCCGGATATCTGGCTCAGCCCGCTGATGATCTTCGGCACGCAGTGGTACATCCTGTTCAACGTGGTCGCCGGCGCCAGCGTGTTCCCGCATGATCTGCGCGATGCCGCCGACAACCTGCACCTGCGCGGCTGGCTGTGGTGGAAACGGGCGATGATCCCGGGCATCCTGCCGTATTACGTCACCGGCGCTATGACCGCGGCCGGCGGCTGCTGGAACGCCAGCATCGTGTCGGAATGGGTCACCTGGGGCCAGACTCATCTGCAGGCGCATGGCCTTGGCGCCTACATTCAGCAGGCCACCACCGATGGCGACTACCCCCGCCTGGTGCTCGGCGTGGGCGTCATGTCGCTGTTCGTGGTGACTTTCAACCGCGTGCTGTGGCGGCCCTTGTATCGTAGCGCCGAGCGACTCGCCGGCGTGGAAGAGTAAGCGGAACCCACCGGAGGCAGCGGATGAACGACGACATCAAGAACCCGGCAGCGCCGCCGACCGAAGCCGTGCTGGAAGTGCGCGGCGTGCGGCGCGCCTTCAAGCGGCCGCACGGCGAGCCGCTGGTGGTGCTGGAGTCGGTCAACCTGAACCTGCACAAGGGCGAGATCATCGGCCTGCTCGGCCGCTCCGGCTCCGGCAAGTCGACCCTGCTGCGCATCGTCGCCGGGCTGATCCGCGCTTCCGAGGGCGAGGTGATCTACCGCGGCCAGCCTCTGCACGGCGCGGCAGAAGGCATCTCCATGGTGTTCCAGTCGTTCGCCCTGTTCCCCTGGCTGACGGTGCTGCAGAACGTGGAAGCGGGATTGGAAGCGCAGGGCGTTCCCGCCGACGAGATGCGCGAACTGGCGCTGCGCGCCATCGATCTGATCGGCCTGGACGGCTTCGCCAACGCCTACCCGCGCGAGCTGTCCGGCGGCATGCGCCAGCGCGTCGGTTTCGCCCGCGCCCTGGTGGTCAACCCCAGCATCCTGCTGATGGACGAGCCGTTCTCGGCGCTGGACGTGCTCACCGCGGAAACCCTGCGCACCGACTTCCTCGACCTGTGGATCGAAAACAAGCTGCCGATCCAGGCGGTGCTGCTGGTCACCCACAATATCGAGGAAGCGGTGTTCATGTGCGACCGCATCCTGGTGTTCTCCGCCAACCCGGGCCGGGTGGTGGCGGAGATCAAGGTGCCGTTCAAGCATCCGCGCAACCGCCTCGATCCGCGCTTCCGCCAGCTGGTGGACGACATCTATTCGCGCATGACGGTGCGCGCCGCCACCGGCAAGGCCACGGTGCTGTCCATCGGCGAGCGCCTGCCGGAAGTCTCCACCAACCTGATGGCCGGCCTGATCGAGACCCTGGCCTCGGAAACCTACAAGGGCCGCGCCGACATGCCCGCACTGGCCCAGGCGCTGGCGCTGGAAGTGGATGAGCTGTTCCCGCTGGCCGAGTCGCTGCAGATGCTCGGGTACGCCGAGCTGGAATCCGGCGATGTGCACCTGACGCCGCTGGGCCAGCAGTTCGCCCTGGCCGACACGCAGGTGCGCAAGATCGGCTTCGCCAAGCAGATGCTGACGCGCATCCCGCTGGCGGCGCACATCAAGAACGTGCTCGACGAGCGCCCCGGCCATCGCGCCCCGGCGGTGCGCTTCCTGTCCGAGCTGGAAGACTATCTCAGCGACAGCGCCGCGGAGCAGACCCTGAGCGCCGTCACCATGTGGGGCCGCTACGCCGAACTGTTCATTTACGACGACGCGGCCGAGGCCTTCAGCCTGGACATGCCGGAAGCCGAGACCACCTGAGCGGCGCATCCGGGGCGCTCGACCAGGCGATGAGCAACAAGCCGCTCGACGACGCGCAGATCATCAGCTCCTGGTCGAAGAATGTGTCGGCCTGGACCGACGCGGTGCGCCAGGGACAGATCGAGAGCCGCAAGCTGGTCACCGATCGCGCCATGATCGAGGCGGTGCTGGAGGCCGCACCGCGCACGGTGCTCGATATCGGCTGCGGCGAGGGCTGGCTGGTGCGCGCGCTGGCCGCTCACGGCATCCGCGCTATCGGCATCGACGCGATAGCCGATCTGGTGATGCAGGCCCGCGGCGCCGGCGGCGGCGAATTTCACATCGCCTCCTATGAGGACATCGCGGCGGGCAGGCTAGCCCTGCGCGTCGACCTGGCCGTATGCAACTTCGCCCTGCTCGGCAAGGAATCGGTCGAGGGTCTGCTGCACACCCTGCCCTCGCTGCTGCACCCCGGTGGACAGCTGATCGTGCAGACCCTGCATCCGCTGGTGGCTTGCGGCGATGCCGCTTACGCCGATGGTTGGCGCGAAGGATCGTGGAGCGGCTTCAGCACGGACTTCACCGATCCGCCGCCCTGGTATTTCAGAACCCTGGAAAGCTGGATCGGCCTGCTGCAAAGCCATGGCTTCCAGCTCCTGCGGATGCGGGAGCCGCTGCACCCGGTCACACGCAGGCCGGCTTCGGTGATTTTCTGCGCCCGCGCGGCGGCCTGATACCGCCATCGGCGCGTGCTGGCACTCCGCCTAGCCCGCGGCGGCCGGACGGGGTTGAGTCTCGCCGCTGCCCTGCCGTGAACCCGCGCCTCCCGGCGGCAGCGGCCGCAGTTCCGAGTTCAGCTTGTCGCGGTCGAGCTCGCCTTCCCAGCGGGCGATGACGATGGCGGCGACACCGTTGCCGATGACGTTGGTGAGGGCACGGCCCTCGCTCATGAAGCGGTCGATGCCGAGAATCAGCGCCAGCCCGGCAACCGGCACCGAGGGCACCACCGCCAGGGTCGCCGCCAGCGTGATGAAGCCGGCGCCGGTAACGCCGGAGGCACCCTTGGAAGTCAGGATCGCCACCGCCAGCAGGCTCAGCTGCTGGCCCAGGCTGAGCTGGATATCGAGAGCCTGGGCGACGAACATCGCCGCCATGGTCAGGTAGATATTGGTGCCGTCGAGGTTGAAGGAATAGCCGCTGGGCACCACCAGGCCGACCACCGATCTGGAACAGCCCAGGCGCTCCAGCTTCTGCATCAGCGGCACCAGCGCCGATTCCGACGACGAGGTGCCGAGCACCAGCAGCAGCTCCTCGCGCAGGTAGCGCACGAAGCGCAGGATGTTGAAGCCGATGAGCCGGGCCACCGTGCCCAGCACCAGCAGCACGAACAGCGCGCAGGCCAGGTAGAAAGCGCCCATCAGCTTGAGCATGGGGCCGAGGCTGGCGATGCCGTACTTGCCGATGGTGAAGGCCATGGCGCCGCCGGCGCCCAGCGGCGCCAGCCGCATCACCAGGCCGACCATGCCGAAGAACACCTTGGAGGCGGACTCGAACAGCGTCAGCACCGGCGCGCCGGCCGCGCCCAGGCGCGACAGGGCGATGCCGAACAGCACCGCCACCAGCAGCACCTGCAGCAGATCGCCGCTGCCGGCGAAGGCGTCGGTGAACGAGTGCGGGATGATGTGCAGCACGAAGTCGAGCACGCCCTGGCTCTGCGCCTGTTTGGCGTAGGCGGAGACCGCCGTGGCATCGAGCGTGGCGGGATCGACGTTGAAGCCGCTGCCGGGCTTGAGCACATTGACCACCAGCAGACCGATGGCCAGGGCAAAGGTGGAGATCAGCTCGAAATACAGCAGGCTCTTGGCACCCACGCGCCCCACCTTCTTCACATCGGAGGCGCCGGCGATGCCGAGCACCACGGTGAGGAAGATCACCGGCCCGATCAGCATCTTGATCAGGGCGATGAAGGCGTCGCCGGCCGGCTTGAGCGCCACGCCGGCCTGCGGCGCGAAGTGACCGATCGCGCCGCCGATCAGGATCGCGGCGATGACCCACAGGTACAGACGTCCAGCCTTCATCGTCTCCTCCATCAGCAGTGCGTTGCGCGGCCGCGAACGGCGCGGATGTTCATGATCCGCAGCGATGGTAGAAGCCCGGTGCGCCGCGACATATAGCCCGATGGTGTTATTGATCGCGGGCCGGCGCGGGAGCAATGTTCCCCAGCGCCGGAACCGCCCACTACAAGACGCGGCCGGCGCAAGGCACGACGAATGAAGAACGGATTGGGGGAGGACCAGGCACATGCCGCAGATGAAACGCCGACGACCGGCCGGATAAGGCGCCCGCAGCGCTAACCAGCCCGGATCGATCCGGGCTCTCGCACCTTCCGCCTGCGCTTGAAGGGATCGCCGATCGGTCCCCGGGGGATGGTGCGCGTGTCGACCAATATTGCGGCGCCCGCAATGCATGCGTGGCCAGCCGCACAAAAAAAGCTGGAGGAGAGAATCGATGATCGGGAACCATTGCAGAACCATGCTGGCGGCCGTGGCCGCCCTGATGATGCTGCCCCTGGCGGCGCCGGCGGACGAGATCGCCGACCTGCAGGCGCAGCTGAACAACCTCAACGCCCGGCTGGACCACTGGGCCAAGAACGCCAACGACGGCCTGAGCCTGTACGGCATCACCATCTACGGCACGGTCGACCTCGGCCTGTCCTACCAGAGCCACGGCAGTCCGTTCAGCGACGCGGCGGCCACCAACGTCAACAATTTCCTGATCAAGTCCAGCAATAATCCGAACCTGTCGCTGGCTTCCAACGGCATGAGCATCTCGACCATCGGCATCAAGGGACGCGAGTCCCTGGTCGAAGGCTGGTGGGGCATCTTCCAGGCGGACACCGGTTTCCTGCCCGCCTCCGGAACGCTGATCGACGGCCCCGGCTCCATCGCCCACAACAACGGCGTCGCCCTCGCCCAGCAGGGTTCGTACGGCGATTCGACCCGCGCCGGTCAGGCCTTCAACGGCCGCGTCAACTTCGGCATCGAGTCGGCGCGCTTCGGCACGCTCACCATCGGCCGCAACAGCACCACGCTCAACGACGCCATCCGCGACTACGATCCGCTGGGCAGCTCGCTGCAGTTTTCATACATGGGCTTCTTCGGCGCGACCGCCGGCGGCGGCGACACCGAGGACCGTCTGCTCGACGATACGATCAAGTACAACCTGACCTATGGCCACCTCCACGGCGGCGCCCTGTACCAGTTCGGAGGTCTCACCGCTGCAGCCGGACAGAAGGGCAATGCCTACCAGTTCGATCTCGGCGCCAGCTACGGCGGCCTGTCGGTCGACGCGGTGCTGGCGCGCAAGCGCGACGCCGTGCTGGTCTCCGCTCCCCTGACCACGGCGCAGGTGGCGGCTCTGACCACGCCGGGCTCACCGGAGTTCGGCCTGTCGGCGGACACCACCGTGCCGGCCACCGTCTCGGACAACGCCAGCTACACCATCGCGGCACGCTATGACTTGGGCAGGCCCAAGCTCTACTTCGGCTACGAGCACATCCGCTACGACAATCCGTCCACGCCGCTGGCGGTGGGAACGGAGATCATCGGCGGCTACCGCATCATCCCCAATAACAGCGCCTTCCCCGATCCCAAGGTGTTCCAGATCGTGTGGGGCGGCGCGCAGTTCGCGCTGACCTCGTCGATCGATCTGCTCGGCGGCTACTACCGCGCCATCCAGAGCAGCTACGCCGCCACGGCCTGCTCCGACACCAGCTCAGGCCAGTGCAGCGGCCATTACGATGCCGCCTCGCTGGTGCTGGACAAGCGATTCAACCACTACTTCGACCTCTACGGCGGCGTGCAGTGGTCCGAGGCCTTCGACGGCATGGCCAGCGGCTATCTGCACAGTTCCTCGTTCGATCCGATGATCGGCGGCCGCTTCACCTTCTGATCCGCTGCGCCGGGAGCCAGCCGGCGCAGGCCCATGCGGAGTGCTATGTTGCCGCTCTGTCCCGCATCGCCCCGCGTTCCTCCATGCGCTTGCGCCGAATCCGGCCGTTCACGCTGATCCTGATCGCCCTGCTCGGCGCGGGGATGATCCTGGTCATCTGGCTGGCGGGACATCAGGCGCGGGAGCACGCCCTGGACGAGGACAGCGCCCAGGCGGCGCAGCACCTGCGGCTGTCGGCCGATGCCCTGGAATCCTTCATCGAGCGCTACCGCATGCTGCCGGCGGTGCTGGCGCGGGACGCCGGGCTGCGCGCCGCCCTGGCCGGGCCGATCGACCCCGCCCGCCAGTCTCAGCTGAACCTCAAGCTGGAGGACGTCAACGGTGCCGCCACCTCGTCGACCCTGACCCTGCTCGACCGCAACGGCGAGGCGGTGGCGGCGAGCAACTGGCGACTGCCGACCACCAACGTCGAGCACAACTACGGCTTCCGTCCGTATTTCCGCCAGCTCGACAGCACCGACGACGGCCGCTTCTTCGGCGTCGGCGTCACCACCGGCACGCCGGGCTACTTCCTGTCGAAGGCGGTGCGCGACGATCGGCAGCGCCTGATCGGCGCCCTGGTGGTGAAGATCACACTGGACAACATCGAACGCGATTGGGGGCGCGGCCAGGATCTTGTACTGGTCAGCGACAGCCAGGGTGTGGTGTTCCTCGCCAGCCAGCAGGCCTGGCTTTATTATGAGCTGCAGCCGCTGGCCGCGGCGGAGCGTGCCGAGCTGTCCGCCACCCGGCAGTACCCGGAGCAAAGGCTCAGGCCCTTGCCGGTGAGTACGCTGCGCGCCCTGCCGCAAGGCGCCCGCCTGGCGCGGGTCAAGGGCCCCTCCGGCGAGGCCGCCTATCTCTGGCAATCCCTGCCGCTGCCAGCGGAAGGCTGGACCTTGCACCTGCTGCGCATTCCCCGCGCCGGCGCCCTTGCCGCCCGCAACGCCGGCTTCATCGCCGCCGGCGCCTGGCTGACCTTGGTGTTCCTGGCGCTGTTCCTGCAGCAGCGCGCCCGCGTCGCGCGGCTGCAGCAGCGCAGCCAAGCCGAGCTGGAGCAGCTGGTGCAGCAGCACACCGCGGCGCTGCGCACCGCCCAGGACGGCCTGGTGCAGGCGGCGCAGGACGCGACGCAGGGCTACGGCCAGAGCCTGGAACACCTGCCGCAGGGCGTCAGCGTGATCGACCAGCAACTGCGCCTGGTCGCCTGGAACCGGCGCTATGTCGAGCTGTTCAGGATGCCGCCGGAGCTGATGCGCGCCGGGCGCCCGATCGAGGACATCCTGCGCCACAACGCCCGCCGCGGCATGCTCGGCGCGGACGATCCCGAGGAAGCCGTGCAGCGCCGGCTGGAACACCTGCGCGCCGCCCGCCCCTACGTCTACGAACGGGAATGGCCGGACGGCACGGTGGTGGAGATCCGCGGCAATCCGCTGCCCGCCGGCGGCTTCGTCACCAGCTATGCCGACATCACCGCCTACCGCAACGCCGCCCGCGACCTGCGCACCCTGGCGTCGACGCTGGAACAGCGCGTGGCGCAGCGCACCTCCGAGCTGGAGGAGGCCAAGGGCGAGGCGGAACGCGCCAACCGCTCCAAGAGCCGTTTCGTCGCCGCCGCCGTGCACGACCTCAAGCAGCCGCTCAACGCCGCGCGCATGTTCGTCCACGCCTGCGGCGAGCGCCTGCGCGAGTCGCCACAGCAGGCCGATTGCGCCGCCCTGGCCGGCAACGCCGAAGATGCCCTCTCCGCCCAGGATGCGATCCTGTCGAGCCTGCTCGACATCTCGCGCCTGGAATCCGGCGCGATGGAGACCAAGGTGCGGAACCTGCGCCTCGGCCCGCTGCTCGAAGCCCTGGGCAGCGAGTTCGGCATCCTGGCGCAGGCCAAGGGGCTCAAGCTGTGCTGCGTCGGCACGCGCGCGGTGGTGCGCAGCGACGAGACCCTGCTGCGTCGCATCCTGCAGAACTTCCTCTCCAACGCCATCCGCTACACGCGCCAGGGCCGCATCCTGTTCGGCTGCCGCCGCGACGGCAGCAGCCTGCGCATCGAGGTGTGGGACACCGGCCCCGGCATTCCGCAGCAGCGGCACCAGGAAATCTTCGAGGAGTTCCGCCGCTTCGACGACGGCCACGCCGCGCCGGGCGACCACGGCGCCGGGCTGGGCCTGGCCATCGTCGACCGCAGCGCCAGGCTGCTCGGCCACCGCATCGGGCTGCGCTCGCAGCCGGGTCGCGGCAGCGTGTTCAGCATCACCTTGCCCTTGGGCGACGCGGCGAACGTCGCCGCCGTCCCGGCCGCCGCGCCGCTCCATGACGAAGCGCCCGCGCTGCACGGCTGCCGCATCTGGTGCGTGGACGACGATCCGCGCGTGCGCGAGGCGAGCAGAGCCCTGCTGCAGCGCTGGGGCTGCGAGGTGGTGCTGGTCGGCGGTGAGGCCGACGCGCTGCCGCTGGCGCAACCCGGCAAGGCCCCGGACATCGTGCTGCTCGACTACCGGCTGGGGGAGCGCACCGGCCCCGATCTCTACGCGCAGCTGTGCGCCAACTGGGGCGCGGCGCCGCCGGTAATCGTCATCTCGGCGGAGCACGACGCCGCGCTGCTGGAACTGGTGCGGAGCAAGGGCTGGTGCTTCCTGTCCAAGCCGGTGCGCCCGCCCGCGTTGCGGGCGCTGATCAAGCAGCTGCTAATCCGCAACGCTGCCTGAGGGCTCTGCGCTGTCGACCTGGCCGGACGGCGCCAGTCCCTTGACCAGCACGGCAAGCTGGGTGCGGCTGTTGCATTCGAGCTTGCGCAGGATCGCGGTAACGTGGACCTTGATGGTGTTCTCGGCGGCGCCCAGCTCGTAGGCGATCTGCTTGTTGAGCAGCCCGTCGGCCACGCACATCAGCACACGCAGCTGCTGCGGCGTGAGCTGCGCCAGCCTGGCGGCCAGGCGGGCGTCGGCATCGTCGCGCTCGGCATCGACCGCGGGAAAGCACTCACCGCCCTCCATCACCGCGCAAATCGCCGCCTGCATCTCCGGCAGCGGCGTGGACTTGGAGATGAAGCCGGCGGCGCCGAATTGCTGGGTGCGGCGGATGGTGCGCGGATGGTCGCTAGCCGAGACCACCAGCACCGGGATGGCGGGGCGTTCGCTGCGCAGGTAGACCAGCGAGGACAGGCCCATCGCCCCGGGCATGGTCAGGTCCAGCAGGATCAGGTCCAGCTCCGGGTTGGCAGCGACCGCCTCGACCAGCGAGGCGAAGCTGGAGGCTTCGACCACGGCGGCGCCGGGAGCCACGTCGTACAGGGCCAGGCGCAGGGCCGCGCGGAACAGCGGATGGTCGTCGGCGAGCAGTATCTTCAGGGCGTCCATGGAGTTGCACCCAAATCCCGCCTGAATGAAAACGGGGCCTGAAAAAGGCCCCGTAAGTCATTGATTCTGGTGGATGGTACAGGGATCGAACCTGTGGCCCCCGCCGTGTGAAGGCGATGCTCTACCGCTGAGCTAACCATCCGTTTGAGCCGCGCATTGTAGGCACCCGGGGACTCCAACGCAACGCTTTTGCATGCAGCCGCCGATTTTTTACGCGCGGTTTCTCCGGCTATATCGTCAACGCCAGGGTCTCGCGCCGCAGCAGCAAGCGCACGCAGATCGAGATCACCACGATATCGATGATGACGTGAAACACGGTGAAAGGGTTAGGCTGGAGCACGATGAAGCGATAGATGCCCAGGCTGCCGCCGATCAGCGGGAACAGCGCCGCACACCATAGCGCCGCGCGCTTGGGCCGCAGCAGATACAAGCCGATGGAGAAATACAGCAGGCCGAACACCGCTGCGGTGACCACGTGGGCGTGCGCCGAGTACACCGCGAGCTGCGCCACGTGGGTAACGCCGGACAGCAGCATCAGGGCCGCGGCGAGCTTGCGGGCGGGTGACAGCACAGGTTCCATCGGGGCCTCGATCTGGGCAGGTTCGGTACAGATTAGCGTCTTGCCGGGATGGCTGCTGGCAGCAATGCCGATCAGCACCTCTTCAGTCATTCCATCGGTCGAGCCGCAACGCACAGCGCCTTTTGCGCGATGAGCCGCCCGGACGGTTCCGGGGCCTACCGTCCATCTGCCGAAGATCACCGTCGAGGGGGTCCCAAAGCCACCCCTCCCACAGCTATTGCCGCTCATCCGCCTGGTCCTTTTGGGACCCCCCACTACTCATAGGATTGCCGCCGTGAGGGCAGGCATTCAATTCCGAGGCCCCCTTTAACTTCAACACCGTGGGGAGAATGTCGATGATCAGCAAACGTAAATTTTCCGCAATTTCGGCTAGCGCAGTGTTTGCCGCTTCCGCCGCAATTGGCCTGGCTTCTTTTTCGGCCCAGGCCAGCACCACCAAGACCGCCACCTTCCTGGTGTCGTTGAGCGTGCTGTCCGACTGCTCAATCAGCGCCAATCCGCTGTCGTTCGGCAGCGCCGGCAGCGCCCTGGCCACCACCGCCATCACCGGCCAAAACACCAGCCTCAGCGTCACCTGCACCACCGGCACCGGTTATTCGGTGAGTCTGGACAAGGGCACCGTGACCGGTTCGCTCGTCACCGCGCGCCTGCTGGGCGGCACCGGCAGCAACACTTCGACAGTGCAGTATCAGCTGTACAGCAACACCGGGCTCAGCACGATCTGGGGCGACTCCACCGGCGGTACCCCGGTGAGCGGCACAGGTACCGGCAGTGCGGTATCGATCCCCGTCTATGGCGTAGTGCCCGCCCAGCCGATCCCGGTGGTGGACACCTACACCTCCACCGAAACCGCAACGATCACGTTCTGATCGATCGCGAACCTGTTCCTGGTGAACAGGTATGCAGCACAGCCCTCACACCGCGGCAGGATTCCGGCCTTCGCCTGAAAGCCGGAATCACCGCAGAGCAGGGCCGTACCTCAGGGCACTCATGCGCAGTCTGCCTGACGCAAACCAGGGCTTTGGCTTTGCGCGTGTGGCCGGATTCAGACCTCACCGGGACGGCAGATCATCAATGAACGCCATCAACAGAAACATCCTGCGCACCGCCATCGTCGCCCTGTGCTCGGCACTGGGCCTGGCTTCGGTCAACGCCCGGGCCGGCAGCGCCACCACCACCATGCAGGTGCAGATCACGCTGGTGGCCAGCTGCGCGGTCACCGCCAATACCCTGAACTTCGGTTCCACCGTGGGCGTGCTGACCGCGGCCGTCGGCGGCAATACCACGCTCGGCGTGACCTGCTCCAACACCACGCCCTACAACATCGAGCTGGACGGCGGCACCGTCAGCGGCTCCACGGTCACCAGCCGCCTGATGGCGGGCACCGCCACCGGCAACACCGGCACCACTATCGGCTTCCAGCTCTATTCCAATGTGGGCCTGAGCACCGTTTGGGGCAATACGATCGGGACCAATACCGTAGCCAGCACCGGCACCGGCGCCGTTCAGACCTTCACCGTTTACGGCCAGGTGCCCGCGCAGACCTCACCCAAGCCGGATACCTACCAGACCACCATCAACGTTACGGTCGCATACTAAAGGCCATGTCCACTGTGCGCTGCCGGGATCGTTGAAATGAACAGGATTCCCCCAGGCATTGTGGCGATCTGTTCGGCCCTGGGGCTGGGTCCGTTGTCGCTTTCGGTGCTGGGGCAAAATCCCGCCCCGGCCGGAACGACCACCCGCACCGCTACTTTCATGGTATCGGTGATGGTGGACAACGATTGCCTGATCACCAGCAGCAACGGCCTGAATTTCGGCCACGTCGCGGGCCGCCTGGGCGCGAGCACCGGCGCCTGGTCCGCGCAAACAGAACAGGTCACGCATTTCAGCGTCAGCTGCTCGAAAAACACCCGCTACACGCTCTATCTGGACAAGGGCAGCGCGGTCAACTCAACCGTGAACATGCGCCTGATGGCCGGCAATACGCCCGGCAATGCGGATCAGCTGCAGTATCAGCTCTATCTCGATCCGGCCTATTCCACCATCTGGGGAGATGGCAGTTCCGGCAGCACCAGCAGCATGGGCGGCGTCGGCACCGGCGGTATCCAGGACTATACGGTTTACGGCCGTATACTGTCGCAGGACATGCCCAACGCCGATCTCTACAGTTCGATGATCACCGCTTCCCTGACCTTCTAACGGGAGACCGCATATGTTTGAATCACCGGGAAACGTCACAACGGCCGATCGCAGCCGCCCGATCCAGTCAGTTTTTTTGCGGCGCTTGCTGGCGCCTGTGACGATGGCATGCGGAGTACTTGCGCTGGCACAGCCGGCGCTCGCGGCATCCCTGCAGGTGTCACCGGTATCTCTGGTATTCCAGCCCGCGCAACCGGCACTGGGCATGACCCTGCGCAACACCGGCGATGCGCCCCTGACCGGTCAGGTGCGGGTTTTTGCCTGGAGCCAGGATGGCAAGGACGATACCCTGGTGCCGGTGCAGGCGCTGGTGGCCAGTCCACCGATGGTGGTGATTCCGCCGCAGGGCGAGCAGCTGGTGCGGGTGGTGCGTGTCGACCGCAAGCCGGCCGACCACGAACTGACCTACCGCCTGCTGATCGACGAGCTGCCGCCGCCGCAGGGCGCCACCGGATCGGATGAAACCACCGGCGGCGTCAACTTTCGCCTGCGCTATTCGATCCCCGTATTCGTGCCCATGCCCGGCGCGCCGGGGGCGCCGAAACTGAGCTGGACCCTGAAACAGCACGACGGCGCCTGGTATCTGGGCGCCAGCAACCAGGGCGCCACGCATGCGCAGTTAAGCGCCATCACCCTCAGCGCCGCCAACGGGCAAAGTTTCGAGGTATCGGCCGGCCTGCTCGGCTACGCCCTCGCCGGCAGCGGCCGCGAATGGCGCATGCCGGACAAGTTTCCCGCTGCGCTGGCGGTGGGCAATCTGAAAGTACAGGCGACCGTCAATTCCAGCCCCCTGCCCGCCGCCGCCGTAGCGGTCAGTGGCGGCCAGTAGGCGCAAGCCGAACGCTCGGATCAAGCCCTCATCGATCATCTGGAGCAGCCTGCCGCATGCGTTCCAGGGTGATGGATGCTGCAACCAGCCCGCCATGCGCCTACGCCTTCGTTCGCTTCGATTCGGGCATCAGCCGGCCACGCCGGCCTGGCTGCGGCCCGCCCCGGGAGTCGTGCGCGGCACTCACCTGAAGTGGGTGCTTGCAGTCGCCCTGGCGGTATTGCTGCAGCCGGCGAGCGCCGGCGGGCCGCCGCCGCAGTCAGCCCTCGACCTGGGAAAACCGGACTTGCCGACAGGGACTGCGCAGTCCGATACCTCCCTGAACGCCGTCGATAGCACGCCCCTGTACCTCGACGTCAGCATCAACGGCCAGCCCACGCAAACGGTCGCGCCGTTCTACCAGAAGGACGGACGCCTGTTCGCGGACCTGGAAGACCTGAATCAGCTCGGGCTCGAAACCAGGAATCTGCAGAACCTGCCCGGACTGAAAAGAATCCGCGTCAACCGGGTACAGTCCGGCGAAGCCAGGCTGATTGCACTGGATCAGGTTCCCGGCCTGCAGTACCGCTACGATTTCAGCAAGCAGGCCATCAATCTGATCGCCAGCGACCGGCTGGTGGCGCCGAACCAGATCGGGAGTGGACTCCGCCACGCCATACCGGCCGGGGCCGACACCGGCCTGGTGCTCAATTACGATGCGTTCCTGCAGGGCAGTCCGGACCGGGGCGTCGCCACCACCCTGAGCGTGTCCAACGAAGAGCGGCTGTTCAGCCGTCTGGGCATCATGGACAACACCGGCGTTGCCCGCGTCGGCGGCGGGCTCGATCCCTATACCCGGCTGGACAGCATCTGGCACTTCGACAACGCGCAGAAACTCACCACCGCGCAGGCCGGCGACGCCATCTCTTCCTCGCTCAGCTGGACGCGATCGGTGCGGCTCGGCGGCTTCCAGTTCCGCCGCAATTTTGCACTGCGGCCGGACCTGATCACCTTTCCGGTGCCGACGCTGTCGGGCAGCGCCGCGGTGCCCTCCTCGGTGGATCTGTACATCAATAACGTCCGCCAGTTCAGCAGCGACGTACCGAGCGGCCCGTTTGTCATCAACAATCCAGTGGCGCTCACCGGCGGCGGTGAAGCACGCCTGGTGGTGCGCGATGAACTCGGACGCGAAGTCAGCGAAACGCTGCCCATCTATGTCGACAACCGCATGGTCGCCAGCGGCCTCAGCAACTACTCGCTGGAGGGCGGCTTCCTGCGCCGCAACTATGGCGTCAGTTCCTTCGACTATGGGCAGACCCCCACCGTCAGCGGCTCCTGGCGCTACGGCCTGTCCAACGCCCTCACCATCGAAAGCCATGACGAGGCCACCGCCGGACTTTACAACGCGGGAGCCGGCGGCCTGGTACAGCTGGGACAGCTGGGGGTGATCAATGCCGCTGTCGCCGGCAGCACCGGCGGCAATGGTGGTGGTGCCGCCGGCGGCAACGGCTACCAGGCCGCCCTGGGTTACCAGCTGATCCAGCCGCGTTTCAGTTTCGTCGCGCAGACCACGCGCAACTTCAGCCAGTACCTGGACCTGGCATCCGTCGGCGGCACGCCGCCACCGCGCATTTTCGACCAGGTGAATCTGTCGATGCCGATCCTGCGCAGCCAGAGCATCGGCCTGAGCTACATCCATAGCCAGAACAGCCCCCAACCGGTGCAGGCAGGCACCGCCATACCGGGTACTGCAACCAACGGCATCACACGCCTCGGCTCGATTACCTATACCGCGCAGGTGCTGCGCTGGTGCAGCATCTTCGGCAACGCCTACCAGGGTTTCGACTCCAGCCATTCGCATGGCTTCTGGATCGGCGTGTCAATCGATCTGGGGCACCGGGTGACCGGCTTCGTCAGCGGCGGCCGCAGCCAGGATCTGAACACCTACGGCGCCAGCCTGGTCAAGACCGCCGACTACAACGGCGGCCTGGAATGGGGCCTGCAGGACAACGAGGGCGGCAGCAACTACAGCCGGCTGGCGCGCGCCGGCTACCTGGGGCGTTACGGCGAGCTCGACGCCGCCGCGCAGGACAATGCGGGCCAGACCCTGCTGTCGCTGGAAGGCAACGGCGGCCTGGTGTTCATGGACGGGGTATTCGAACCGTCACGGCGCATCTACGACGGCTTCGCCCTGGTTTCCACCGACGGCATCGGCGGCATCCCGGTGCTCAATGAAAACCGCGTGATCGGCAATACCGACGGCAGCGGCCATCTGCTGATTCCCGATCTCAATTCCTATCAGCACAACCACCTGGAGATCGACAGCCTGGTGCTGCCGGCGGACGCCAATATCCCGATGAGCAAGATCGATGCGGTGCCGCGCAGCCAGGCCGGCGTGCTGGCGCACTTCGTGGTGCAACGCTATACCGCGGCGACGGTCAACCTGGTGGATGCCAGCGGCCGGCCCCTGCCGAGCGGAACCTTGCTGCATCACGCGGAATCCGGTCAGGACTTCGTGGTCGGCTACGATGGTCAGGCCTTCATCGAAAACCTGCAGGCACACAACCATCTGCAGGCGCAGAACGCCGATCCGCATCAGACCGTGAACTGTTCGGCGGAATTCGACTACCAGCGGCCACGCGACAATAACAGCCTGCCCACCATCGGTCCGGTGACCTGCAAGGCCAATGGAGGCCATCAACGATGAACATTGCGATCCATCGGCAACACCTGCTGCGTCCGCTGGCGCTGCTGCTGATCGCCGCGGCAGCGCTGCTGCATCCGGGCAAGGCCCATGCGCAAAGCTGCTCCGCCACCGCCCCCAGCGTGCCCTTCGGCAGCGTCGATGTGGTGTCGGGAACCAACTATTCCGCCAGCGCCAACGTCACCATCACCTGCAACATGGGCCTGTTGTCGATCGGCACTATCAACTACTCGATCTGCGTCGGCGTGCCTGGCGCCAGCGGCACCACACCGCGCAGCATGAACAGCGCGGTCAATTACAACCTCTATGGGGACAGCGCCCACACCACCGTGTGGGGGACTTTCGGCACCACGCCGGGGCTGCCCGTGCCACCCAATCCGGTGAGTTTGACCACCGCCAGCCTGCTGCTGGGCGGATCGGCCAGCACCACCGTGCCGATCTACGGCTACCTGCAATCCAGCCAGAACAGCACCGTCGGCGCCGGCAGCTATTCACAGACGCTCACCGCCACCGTCAATTTCAACTACACCTACTCGCTGTTGGGCACGCCCGCCACGCCTACCAGTTGCGTATCCAACGGCGGCACCACCAGCGGCGGCACTTTTCCGCTGATCGCCAGCGCCACGGTCATCAACGACTGCATCGTCACCGCCACGCCGATCAATTTCGGCGGCAGCGTCGGCGTGCTCACCGGCGCCCTCACCGCCACCGGCACCATCACCGCCAAGTGCACCAACAGCGACAGCTACACCATCGCTCTCAACAAGGGCACCACCACCGGCGCCAGCCTCACCAACCGGCTGATGGCGGGCAGCGGCAGCGCCGTGGTGCAATACGAGTTGTTTACGCCGACCACCATCTCCAGCACGGGCGGCGCCGGCTGCAACTACGCCACCATCTGGGGAGATGCCACGACCGGCACCAGCACGGTCGGCGGCACCGGCACCGGCGTTGCACAAAGCTACACCGTCTGCGGCCAGGTCCAGGCGCAGACCACGCCGGCGCCCGGAACGTATACCGATACCATCCTGGTGACGGTGAGTTATTGAGGTTTCAGCTGCCGGCGACAGCGCCCTTGAGCGACACGATGCGCAGCGCCAGTTCCAGCGCCTGCTCGTAGTTGAGCCGCGGATCGACGGCGCTGCGGTAGGCGCGCTCCAAATCGGTTTCGTTCAGATCGCGCGCGCCGCCCAGGCATTCGGTGACGTCTTCGCCGGTCAGTTCCAGGTGCACGCCGCCGAGTTGCGAACCGCTGCCGGCGTGAATGGCGAAAGCTTGTTCGATCTCGCTCAGGATGTCGGAGAAGGCGCGGGTCTTGAGGCCGTTGCCCGCGGTCTGGGTGTTGCCGTGCATGGGGTCGCACAGCCATAGCACCTGGTGGCCCTTGGCGCGTACCGCATCGATCAGGCCCGGAAGGTGCTGCGCGATCTTGCCCGCGCCCATGCGGTGGATCAGAGTCAGCCGTCCAGGCTCGTTGTCCGGATTGAGCAGCTCGCACAGCTGCAGCACCCACTCGGTGCTCATCGAGGGGCTGACCTTGACGCCGATCGGATTGCGGATGCCGCGGCAGTATTCGACGTGGGCGCCGTCCACCGCGGCGGTGCGCATGCCGATCCAGGGGAAATGGGTCGACAGGTTGTACCAGCCCGGCTGGCGCGGCACGCGGCGCGTCTGTGCCGCCTCGGCGTTGAGCAGCAGAGCTTCATGCGAGGTGTAGAACTCGACGCGGTTGAAGTCGCTGATGGTCTGCCCGGCCAGGGTCTCGAAGAAACGCAGGGACTCGCCGATGGCTTCAACCCGCTCGCGGTATTCGTTGGCGTGCGGCACGTGCTGCACCCAGTCCAGATTCCAGTATTCCGGGTGATGCAGGTCGGCAAAGCCGCCGTCGATCAGGCCACGGGTGAAGTTCATGGTCATGGCCGAGCGCTTGTGGCCCTCGATCAGGCGCTGCGGATCGGCCGTGCGCGCGGCGGCGGTGAACTCCGGCAGATTGACCAGATCGCCGCGATAGCATGGCAGGGTGATGCCGTTCCTGGTCTCGGTATCGGCCGAGCGCGGCTTGGCGTACTGGCCGGCGAAACGACCGATGCGCACCACCCGCTTGCGCAGGCCATGCACCAGCACCAGGCTCATCTGCATCAGGACCTTGAGCCGGTTGGCGATGATGGTCGATTCGCAGTCGGCGAAGCTCTCGGCGCAATCGCCGCCCTGCAATACGAAGCGGCCACCGGCCTGGGCCTCGGCCAGTTCCGCCTTGAGTTTGTTCACCTCCCAGGAGGTGACCAGCGGCGGCAGGTGCGCCAGGTCGGCCAGGGCCTGTCGCAGCGCGCCGGCGTCGGGATAGGCCGGTTGCTGCACGGCCGGGCGGGACTGCCAGGAGTCGGGGGTCCAGCCTTGCGGAGCTTCAGGGGTCACGGCGGCACTTTTACGGCGATAATGGGGCAGGAATTATAGGCCCTACTCACCCAGATGAGCTTGAACCCCGCCCCACAGGGCCATGCCGAGGGTCCTTTCGGGATCGTCGGGGACGGTCGTGTGGCGACGCACTTCGCCCACTATTTCCGGCTTGCCGGCATCCCGTTCCGGCAGTGGTCGCGCCGCTCGCCCGCCGCAACCCTCGCCGATTGCCCGGTGATCCTGCTGCTCGTCTCCGACCCGGCGATCGAGGAACTGGCCAGCCGCCATCCCGGCCGCACACGGGTCCACTTCTCGGGCTCGTACACCAGTGCCACAGTCCACGGCATGCATCCGCTGATGAGTTTCGGGCGCGAACTTTACTCATTGCCGGACTACGAGCGCATCCCCTTTGTCGCCGAGGACCCCGCCCTGTTCCGGCGAATCTTCCCCCGCCTCGCCAACCCCTGCCACGGCATTCGTCCCGAGGACAAGGCCCGCTACCACGCGCTCTGTGCCATGGCCGGCAATTTCACCGGCTTTCTCTGGGCCAGGCTGTTCGAGGAATTTCCGGCCACACTGGGTATCCCGGCGGAAGCGGCCATCCCCTATCTCGAACAGGTCTGCCGCAACATCATCGCGGCGCCGACGCAGCCGGAACACTTCCTCACCGGCCCCATCGCCCGCAACGACACCACAACAGTGGAGAAGCATCTGGCAGCTCTCGCCGGAGATGACTACCGCGCAGTTTACGAAGCCTTCGCCCGCATCCATCTGTGCTGGGACAAACCCGCCCCATGAACGCCACGGCGGTGCGGCAGGTAACGGGCTTTCAAATGTGCTTTTATATCGCGTCCGCGCCGACGCAGCCCGCAATCATTCTCACCGGTCGGATCGTGCGCTGTGACATCGAAGCCGCTACGAAACATCGCCCATCATGACGGGCAATCCCTGCAGCCTGGGCCAATCGGCTTTCGCGCGCGTTGACTTGAACCGGGCTCAAGTGCAACTCTGATTTTGTATGGGGCTCAAGCCAACACCCAGGAAGGCGCTTTGATTTTTTCAACAACGAGTTCGATTTCATAGGCGCGTTCCGAATGGATCTCAGGGCCGAGGGTATAGTCGAATCCCCGGTCATTCTCCGCAGCGTGACGCACGCGGTAACTGTTGACGGCAAGCGCCTCTTCGAATGAGCGCAACAGGCTGGCCGGCGTGTACATCCGCTTGTGGTCTTCGTTGAAATGGGACGGGAGAAAGCGCCGCTTTTCATAAAGCGCCTGGCTGGGCACCATGCAGACGATGAAACCGCCGGTCTTCAGAACCCGATACCAGTCCTGAATGGCAGCATGATCGTAGAGGATGTGCTCGAGGCAATGACTGGAAAACACGGTATCGACCGTACCGTCGCCGAAAGGTAAACGCAAACCGTCGTAGCCCGGATAATCCAGATCTACGCCGATCGCATTCGGCAGCGCCGCCAGGCGCCCAGGGTTCTCGTATCCGGAGAATCCCACGTCGACCACCAGCGGGCCGCTGCAGTACCGATCGAAAAACCCGGACCGCAAGCGCTGCAGATATGAATACCCCGCTTCGCCGGGCGGTGAATAGTCTTCAGGAAAAACTCCGGTGGTCGGCCACCATGCCCCCCTGCCGTCCTTCGCCGGCTGCAAGTAACCGGCGGCGGCGAGGTCCGTCATCACGGCTTTGCGGGTGCGCTCGGAAAACTCCGGCGAGCTGGAGAAAATCGCGACGACATCTGCAACGGGCATACCCTTTTTGAGCTCGCCGAAATAAATATCGAGACCAACTGGATCGGGCTCGCGATTCAGGAACATGCGGTAGAGATCCGCGACAAAAGCACGGATTACCGCTTCATTAAATCCAGCAAGTGTCGCTTTTGCGGTTTCCACTGTCGTCTGCCTTTTTTACCGTCGTCTGCCTTTTCGACCCAGCCGGCTAACGTAAGCCAGCGCTTCCGACAACCACCCCTGCGGCCGGTGAATGGCGGATTTACCGATCGCCGGTGTTGCCGTCAGGTAATCCCATCCGCGGCCGAAGCCGGGGGCGGCCGGCCGTATTCGGAACCCAGGCGGGCACGCTCGATCCTCTCAAGCAGCCCGGTCGCAATCCTACGCACCTCATCGGCATTGGCATTTTGCTGCAGTTCGAGCCTCAGCAGCATGGTGCGGAGCCTGGTGATTTCCTCGTTGCCAAGGCTCATTTTCTCTTCAGCAGCTAGCAGGTTTTCGATCATGGACTGAATTCCGCTCTCAGCAGCCAGCATTCTGCGCTCGATATCCGTCAGCTGGTTACTTTGTGCATTTAGCGCCGGCATCATTTGCTGGATGCGTTCGGATTCCATTGCAACTCGCTCCGAATACGCGGCCAGCTCGGAACGCAAGGCCCGTACTTCGCCCTCGCCGGTTTGCAGCCTTCTTTCAGTCTCCGACAGCCTCTCGCCTTGACTGCCGAGCGCGAGCGCCAATTGCTGCTGCGCGCGCCCGGATTCGGCAAGAGCTCGTTCCGATTGGGCGCTCCATTCGGAACGCAAAGCTTGAATTTGCCCTTCGACAAGCTGCAGCCGCCGCGCACCCGCGCCGAACCATTTCGTCCAGCTAGTCTTCATGCTACCCGGCTCCAGGGTAATGCTGCGTGCGCGGCAATTGCGTTGGTTCCCGCCACCGCTGAACTTCTACCGCCCGGCAAGCTCTGTCCATGATTGCAAAAACGCTCCGCGCCACAACTTCCGGCGGAATCTCGCGAAGACAGGCCTTGTTGTAGGGACATGCTCCGCCGTGATCGAGGTGACAAGGTGAACAGCCGATCGAGCGCGAGACCAGTGCGACGTTGGGTCCCAGTGGCCGCCACTCGCGCCGCTGATGAGATCCTCCGAAGATACAGACAGTGGGCACGCCGAAAAAGCCGGAGAGATGCGCAACTCCGGAATTGTTGCCGATCACGCATGCGGCGAGACGCAGGCTTGCGGCGACCTCGGTCCAGGATCGGCGCCCGCAATCGTTGATCACGCGTGTGGCATCGAACGGACGGACGATTTCACAGGCCCGCTGCATCTGGGCTTTTGTGCCGATCACGGTAATCCGCCCGTCGTACCCGCCATCCAGAATCAGGCCGATCAATTCGGCGAAGTGAGCGGCGGGCCAATCACGAATATCGCTATTCGAGAAAGGGGAAACGACGATCTCCTTCATTGCGCCGCCTGCCACGGCATGAGCAGGCCGGTGCCGCTGGCACGCATCTCGATCAGATCGATCAGCAATGACAGGTATTCCGACTGATGCAAGACGCTGTTTGCACCTTCGCGAATCAGCCGTCCGCCGTAAAAACTGAACTCCGGAGTCGGAGCGCCGTCCACCGGCCAGACGCGGAATTCGAATTTGCTGCGCGAATTCTCAACCGTGAAGTGGAGCCGCAAAGGATCCTGCGCCGGTATCACCAGGGTGCTGACCACCTTTATGTCGAGTGCGATGTCGAGTAACAGCAAGCGGTCAGCGGAGGCTTTGGAGGAATCAAGTTCTATGAAAGGCTCGAAAATATAACGGCCGGCGCGAAGGCTCAGATAAGGCCCCCAAATGATCGCTCTCTCCGGCCAGGAATCCATTCTGGCGCACGCCACCCTGTAAGTGCAGCGCTCGGCATTGGCATGCAACAAAAACATCTCGTGACCCAGCACATCGACGCGTGCGGTTTCCGGTTCATGTCGGGTCAAATCCACCGGCAGGAAAATATCGAGATAGGGAAATTGGGCCGCTGTGCCCATGCCTGCACGAACAGGAGCACGAATGCACTTCAGCAGAAAGCGGGTATCCCCGTCGTTGCGCAGATCAATGGCAAGATCGTATTCCTCTTTCATCAGCGCTTCGAAAAGCGCGGTCTTGCCGGGAAGGTCGACGCGTTCCTCACTTGAGTTCCGGGGAAAGACATCGAACGCCAGCACCTTGTCCGCGATGCCAAGATCCCTGGCCATATCCAGATTCCACGAACCCACGACCAGTGTGATTTCGGCATCCGCGAACACGGCGCGAGCCCGCTCAAGAGCGGGGATGCCCATGATGAAGTCGCCGAGATGATCGAGCTTGAGAATGGCGATTCGGCGCCGCGGTACCCGCGATACAACTTCGACGCGGGTATGGCCACGCTCGAAAGCAAAATCCGGCGCGCTCACTTTGGCTTCGCCGGGCTCGGTCAAATCCCACTGCGGGCGCGGGATTTTTTCGAGAACGAGCACTATGTCGTGCCCTCCTACGGGAGCCTTGCTCCAAGGCAGATCGTAATCGTAGCCCTCGTCCTGATCGCCGAGCAGGCGAATCCGGTAACTGTTCGGAACCAGCGCTTCCTCCACTTCCTCGAGCAGCGAGCGCGGCGTATAGAGCCGGCGCTGAAGCGAGTTCCAGCGCGAAGGCAGCGTCAGCTTTCGTTCGAAAAGAAACGCGTGCGGTACTGAAATGATCAGATGCCCGTTAACGCGAAGCGCGCGAAACCAACGCTGCAGGGTGCCGCGGTAATCGGTGATATTTTGCAATTGATTGCCGGCATATACGGTCCCGAAGCTTTCTTCCGGCAAGCCCTCGGCCTCGCCGGTCAAGGCGCCGATATCGCAGATGGGCGTGCCTTGGAAAAACACGGCGAGCGGGCCTTGGATGAGACGGTCGATGGCCTCCACGTTCACACCGTTCAGCGTGTCGCCTGCAATGGCATCGGATCCGGTCAAGGTGGTCCCTGAGTGATTATTAATAAGTAAGATTGTTACCCCACTCTAACAAACGGACTTTTCCAGTCAGACCAAGTTCCGTCAAGACCCCAAATGGTGAAGTTTTTACACTGCCTGGCGGTCGGTGACCTTGTTGCGGGCGCGCATCGCGTTGGAGTAGCCGCCCCGATAAGATGCTCCCCAACCAATACACACTCAGAACCTTGTGCCGAAATCGATGCCGGACCGCGCTCTCCCGAGCGCCCTGTTATCGCCGGCGTTCTGCAGTATTCCACATTTATTTTTATTTTTCAAAGAGTTAAATGAATCCCCCCGAACTCGAGCGAGCTGATCCCAAGGCTGATTTTTCTCAGCATACGCCGCTGATGCAGCAATATCTCACCATCAAGGCGCAGCACCCGGATACGCTGGTGCTGTTCCGCATGGGCGACTTCTACGAGCTGTTCTATGAGGACGCGCGCAAGGCCGCGCGCCTGCTCAACATCACCCTGACCAAGCGCGGCGAATCGGCCGGCGCGCCGGTGGTGATGGCCGGGGTGCCGCACCACGCGGCGGAGCAATACCTGGCGCGGCTGATCAAGCTGGGCGAGTCGGTGGTGATCGCCGAGCAGGTGGGCGAAGTCGGCTTGGACAAGGGACCGGTGCGGCGCGAAGTGGTGCGCATCGTTACGCCCGGCACCGCCACCGACGAATCCCTGCTTGACCCGCGGGTGCAAAACCTGTTGGCCGCGGCCTGCCATTCCAATGGCCACTACGGCTTGGCCTGGATGGAGCTGTCTTCAGGGCGTTTCGCGGTGCTGGAAACGGAACGCATGGGCGACTGGCAGGCCGAGCTGCACCGCCTGCGGCCAAGCGAGTTGCTGACACCGGAAGAGGCCGTGCTGGACCTGGGCGGACTCAAGGGCCGCGCGCGGCCGATGTGGCATTTCGATCCCGCCTCGGCGCGGCGCCTGCTCACCGAGCAGTTCGGCACGCGCGACCTGCGCGGCTTCGGCGCCGACGAGCTCGGCGCCGCCCTCGGCGCGGCCGGAGCGCTGCTGCAATACGTGCAGGAGACACAGAAAGCACGGTTGACCCACCTCACCGGCCTGCGCGTCGAAGCGGTGGAAGATGCCCTGATCCTCGACCCGGCGACACGCCGCAACCTGGAAATCGAGCACTCGCTGTCGGACGCGCATGACATCACCCTGGCCGGCGTGCTGGACCGCTGCGTCAGCGCCATGGGCAGCCGCCAGCTGCGGCGCTGGCTGCTGCGGCCGCTGCGCGACCGCGTCCGGGTCGGCGCCCGGCACGATGCGGTGGCGGCGCTGCTCGACGGCGGCGGCTACCGCGGCCTGCGCGAAGCCCTGCGCAGCGTCGCCGACATGGAGCGCATCCTGGCTCGCGTGGCCCTGCGCTCGGCCCGCCCGCGCGACCTCAGCGGCCTGTCGCTGAGCCTGGCCGGGTTGCCGGCGGTGAAGGCGGCGCTCGCCGCGGCCGAGGCGCCGCTGCTGCGCGAACTGCTGCTGCAGCTGGGCGATCACACCGAGCTGTCGGCGCATCTGGGCCGGGCGCTGGCCGATGAGCCGCCGCTCACGGTCAAGGACGGCGGTGTATTCCGCCGCGGCTTCGATGCGCTGCTGGATGAATTGCGCGGCCTGTCCGAAAACGCCGACAGCTATCTGGTCGAGCTGGAGCAGCGCGAACGCGCCCGCAGCGGCATCGACGCGCTCAAGCTTGGCTACAACCGCGTGCATGGCTACTACATCGAGATCGGCAAGAGCCACATCGCCAAGATTCCGCTGGACTACACCCGACGCCAGACCCTGACCAATGCCGAGCGCTACATCACCGAAGAGCTGAAGCGCTTCGAGGAAAAAGTGCTGAGCGCGCGCGACCGTGCCCTGGCCCGCGAGAAGCAGCTGCATGAAGAGCTGCTCGACCTGCTCACGGTGCAGCTGCGGCCGCTGCAGGAAGCGGCCGCGGCACTGGCCGAGTTGGACGCCCTGGCCTGCTTCGCCGAGCGCGCCGAGGCGCTGCGCTGGAGCCGGCCGCAACTGGATGAGACCCCGGGCATGGAAATCCGCGCCGGGCGCCACCCGGTGGTGGAACAGACCCTGACCACCCCGTTCGTGCCCAACGATCTGGAACTGAATCCGGGGCGGCGCCTGCTGGTGATCACCGGCCCCAACATGGGCGGCAAATCCACCTATATGCGGCAGACCGCGCTGATCGTGCTGCTGGCCCATGCCGGCAGTTTCGTGCCGGCGGAGGCGGCGCGCATCGGCCCGGTGGACCGCATCTTCACCCGCATCGGCGCCGCCGACGACCTGGCCCGCGCGCAATCGACCTTCATGGTCGAGATGAGCGAAACCGCCAACATCCTCCACAACGCCACCGCACAGAGCGTGGTGCTGATGGACGAGATCGGCCGCGGCACCTCCACCTACGACGGCCTGGCGCTGGCGCGGGCCTGCGCCGAGCATCTGGCGTCGCGGGTCGGCGCCTGGACCCTGTTCGCCACCCACTACTTCGAACTGACCGCCCTGGCCGGCGAGATGGCGGGCATCGCCAACGTGCATCTGGACGCGGCCGAATACAGCAACGCCGGCGGCGAGCAGCTGGTGTTCCTGCACCAGGTGCGGCCCGGCCCAGCCAACCGCAGCTATGGCTTGCAGGTGGCGGCGCTGGCGGGCGTTCCGGCGGCGGTCACGGCGCGCGCGCGCGCGGTGCTGGCCGAGCTGGAACGCGGCGCCACGGCGGCCGCCGCGCCGGCGGCGGCTACCACACCGACGGCCGCTCCGGCGCAGTCGGAACTGGCGCTGTTCACCCCCGCGCCCGCGCCGGTGCTGGCCCTGCTGGAGCGGCTCGATCCGGACGCCCTGTCGCCGCGCGAAGCGCTGGATTTCCTCTATCTGCTGAAAAAGACCCACGACGGCTGATCCGAGCAGACACCCCCCATTACGGGGTTGGTGGCAGTTTGGAACAGTGCTTACCGTGTCCCCGTGCAAAAGTGCTGGTGCTCAAACAGGGGGATGCCGTGAACAAGCTGCTGATGCTCGGAGTCACTGCCGCTATGGTTCTGCCGTTGGCCGCCGCGGCCACCGAGCACCGCAAGCCAGGTTTGTGGCAGATCACGCTGCAAACGAATTTCACCAAGGGCGGCCCGCAGATTCCGCCGGACCAGCTGGCGAAGATGCAGCAGCTCGGCATCAAGATGCCGGGCATGGGCGGCCCGAGCATCATTCAATCGTGCCTGTCGCCTGAAGAGGCGGCCAAGGACGACCATCCGGACAGCGGCCGCGGCGATTGCCAGCTGCAAAACGAGAGCTGGTCGGGCAATTCCTTTTCGGCGGACCTGATCTGCCATGGTCGTGAGGGCGACATGCACGGACATGAGCAGTTCACCAGCAGCGGCAACACCAGCTATACCGGCACCGCGCACATCGAAGGCAACAACCCGCACCTGGGCGGCGACTTTGCCATGGACAACCAGATCAGCGGCCAGTGGCAGGGCGCCGACTGCGGCTCGGTGAAGCCCTACACTTCCAAGCCCTCCGCTCCTAAGAACTAGGCCTGCAAAAAAACTAAGGCGGCGGGATCCATCGATCCCGCCGCCTTTTTTCTGCGAACCCTCCAGCGGATGCGGACTAGGGCCGCTGCTGCTCCGCAGGTACAAACTGCTCCAGCACCGCCTTCTGCAACAGGTTCGGCGGCAACAGGCCCTGCGCGATGACGAAGTCGTGGAAGCGCTGCTTGTTGAACTTCGTCCCCAGCGTCAGCTCGGCACGCTGCCGCGTTTCCATCATGGCCTGGTAACCGACGAAGTAGGAGGTGGCCTGGCCTGGCGCGCGGAAGGTATAGCGGTCGGTCTCTTCCTTCGCCAGCCCTTCGGACAGCACCACCTCGTCCATCAGGAACTGCTTCACCTGCTGCGGCGTGATCATGCCCAGGTTGACCATCGGATCGAGAAAGGCGCGGGCCGCGCGCATCAGCCGGTTCTGCAAGCCGACGAGCTGGCCGTCCAGCGGGAAATACGGCTTCATCTCCGCTTCCGAATACAGCGCCCAACCTTCGACGTTAACGCTGTTGAAAGCGAACACCGCGCGGGCGATGGATACACCGTGGTCCATCATGGCCGAGAACTGCAGCTCATGGCCCGGCCGCGCCTCGTGCGCGGTGAGGGTCCAGGCGGCGGCGTCATAGGTGAAATCGTCGGTTTTCAGGTCCTTCTCGCCGGCCTTGCCGAGCGTCTTCAGAGGCAGCACGAACTCGCCGTATTCACCGGTGTTGCCGATCAGCCGCGGCGGGCTCATGTGCGGCGCCGGAATCTGCGCCGTCTCCGCCTCGGTCGCCAGGCGGATCACCGCGTGGCGCTCCGGCACGGTGATCTCGTGCTCGCGGCGCAGGATGTCCTCGATGGCGGCCAGGCGCTTCTGGTAGAACGGCAGGATGGCCGGGCCGGTGATCTGGGTCTTCTTCAGCTCGCGGATCACGTCGCGGTAATCGGTGGACTTGAAGCCCTTCTGCTTCGCCACCAGCGGCGCCAGGGTACGCATCTCGTTGCGGATCTCGGCGAAGGACAGCAGCGCCCGCCGGATCAGCTCGTCGGGCGGCACGGTGTTGCCGAACTGCTTCAGGTTGTCGGCATAGATCGCCGGCGGCAGGCGGTTGTCGGCGCGGCAGCGCGGCAGGATTTCCTTGCGCACCCAGTCGTCGTAGTCCTGGATCTGCGTGGTCAGGGTCGCCAGCGGCTGCTCGTAGCCGGTCAAACCGCTGCCCTTGAACAGCTGGCCAAGACCAGCCACCAGGCGCGACGCGTCGGACAGGTCCTGCTCCACCTGGTCCTTGAACGGGCCGGTGAGATCCTTGACGCCGAAGCGCTCCACGGTGCGCGCTTTCGCCAGGTCGGCCAGCGAAGTCGAGCCCGGCTCCAGGCCGGCGTAGAGGCGCAGGCGTACCAGGGCGGCGGCCTGGCGTTGCTTGGGAACGCGCGGATCGAGCAGGCCATGGACGCCCTCGAACGCGATGGCGGCCGCGGAGAAGTACGGCAGCATCAGGTCGTTCTGCAGCTTGTTGCTGTCGAACTGCTGCTGCGCCGCGGTGATCATGATCTGCAGATCCTGCTTCAGCGACGGATCGGTCGCCTGCGGCAGCTGGGCGTTGAGCCCGTCGATGACCTTTTGCAGGGCAGCCTGGTTGCGCTCGTAGACCTGCGGCTGCAGATCGATGACCTTGTCGTCGTAACCGTCGACGCCGAGCTGCCCCGCCTGCTCGGGATTGAACTGGGCTATGGTATCGAGCAGGGGCTGCGCCGCCTTGTTGCTATCCTGCACCCAGGCCGGCACAGCTGGCGCGGGGGCGGCGGAGGTGGAGACGGATACGGCGGCGGCACAGGCCGCGATCGCGCCGGCGCAGACTCCGGTCAGGACTCGCGGCAGCGCTCCGGAAGAACTCCGGATCACACTCGGCTTCGGCATCGTCGACTCCCCTTATAAAGAATTAAATACTTGGATGCTGCGGACAAGGTTCCGGGTTTACATCCCGGCCTGTCTTAACACGAGTTTCACCACCAGCCACAAGATCAATACGAACAGCGCCGTCAGGACGAGACCCACGGCGATGAATTTCAGCGCACTGCCGTGCTGGAAATCGCGTTGACGGTGACGCCCGCTCTGCACCCCGAAAAACGAGGACAGCACGCTGCCAACAGTTTGCAGCAGGGTGAGCTTGTCGGGATCGGGCTGCGGCGGTTCGACACCCTGATTCATGAGCGACCTCAGTAATCGGCCAGCAGCCTGCGTGAAATCTCCAGGTCCGCCGCCGCCTTGTTATGCATTTCGGTGGCCAGCATCTGCTCCAGTTTGCCCCCGATCAGGGGCACCGGACAATTCAGCGTCCATTGCAGCACGTTGACACAGCCGCCCTTCTCCACCTCCACCCGCATCGCGGCGCTCATGCGGATCGGCGCATTGCGGATCTCGATGCTGAGGCGGCCGCTGGCCGTTTCCAGGTCCCAGACATCCTCCTGCGTCAACTGCACCGAATCGCCGATGAACTTCTTGGCGAAGCCCGGCACATCCGCATCCGGCTTGCGGCTGTAGCTGCACTTGATGCGGAAGCGCTTGCCGTCCAGCTCGTGCTCTAGAACCTTGATGTCCCAGCCACCGCTGGCGGCGTATTTGCGCTCGAAGTAGGCGCGATCGCTGAACATGCGCAGCACTTTTTCCCTGGGCTGATCGAAACTCTGGCGTTCTTCGTATTGGGTGCTCATGTGCAAATGGGGATAGAGGATAAGTAAATAAAAAGCCGCCGGGTTTGCACCCGGCGGCTTGAGGCAGTTTGCAACGACCGCTGCGTGTTACTTGGTGGTGAGCTTCTGCACCGAAGCGGCGGTGAAGTAGTCATCCGGCCAGCTGACGGTCAGGTCCACCGGCTTGTCTTCGTTGAAGGCCGCAGTGATGAAGTAACGGCCGGAGAAGAAGTCGTAGATGATTTCCGGCACGGTGGAGGCGGCCTGGATGTTCGGAGCGGTGATCAGGTGACCTTCCTGGAACTTGTACAGCTGGTCCTTGTTGTCATAGTCGTCCACCGCCTCGATGTTCCACGCATCCTCGTCGACGTAGAAGCGGCGCGTCTTGAAGGTGTGGTTGGTGCCCGGCTTGAGGGTCGCCTCGACCACCCAGTAGCGATGCAGCTCGTAGCGCGGCAGGTCCTGGTTGAGGTGATGCGGACGGATGATGTCCTTGTACTTGACGGTGTTGCCGGCGATCTTGTCGGAGTTGTACGGCAGGTAGAACTCCTTCTTGCCGACCAGCTTCCAGTTGTAGCGATCAAGGGCGCCGTTGAACATGTCGACCTGGTCGTAGAACTGATTGCCGTCGGTGCCTTCGTACGGGTTGTCGTACTGCACCGTGGGCGCGCGACGGATGCGCTTCAGGCCCGGGCTGTAGAGCCAGGCGGCGCGGCCGTTGTCGCCGGTGCCGGACTTCTCGTGCACCAGGATGAAGGTGCCGGCCAGGCGCGGCGGCGACAGGGTCTGCGACAGGTACTTGAGGAACTCGCCCTGGCCGATCTTCATCGGCACCGGATTCTTGTCGTTGGCGTAGGAGAACTTGACCTGTTCCAGGATCTTGGTCTGCTGGAAGTCGCCGCTGGGCTGCACGATGAACTGGTTGTTGTAGCGCTGGGCGGCGTCACCGCGCCATTTCAGGCGGTGGTTCCAGATCACTTCCGCGCCGGTCTTGGGCTGCGGGAAGGGAAAACCCAGGGTGCAATTGTCCGGCTCGTCCGTACCCTGCAGCTTGCAGGTGGTGGCGTTGGCGGCGGTGGCCTTATAGATGAAGTCCGGGAACGCCACCGTGCGGTGCGACGGGTAGACGTTCATCTTGTAATCGGCGTAACGCTTGAGCAGCTCCTTGTGGCCTTCGGTGAGCTTGTCGGCGTACTTGGCGTAGTTGTCGTGGGTGATGGTGAACAGCGGCTTGTCGCCATCCAGCGTTTCGTCGTGCGGGAATTCGCCGGCGAGCGGACCGCTCTTCGGGCGGCCGCCGGTCCAGGCCGGAATGGTGCCGTCGGCATTGGCGCCCTTTTCGGCACCAACCGGAGTCAGGTCGGCAGCCGCGGCGTGCTGGGCAGACAGACCCAGTGCCAATGCGCCGAGAAATAGGAGTTGTTTCTTCATTGCTAATACTCTCCTCAACAGGGTGTTTGTAACCGTCCGGCAGCGTATGGTCGGATCATCCGCACCGATGCTACAGAAAAAGTCCACGGCCGCCAATAACAGGGCAACTTTGGCCGACGCTCGGCCAATCGCGCCAGATAAGGCGAATGCCAGGTTTGGAGTGTCATGTTCGGCCGAAGTTCGGCACAACTCGTCTCGTCATTTGCGCTCGGCGGCGGTACCGCGATCATCGGACCACCATCTCAGTTGGCAGCGACGCTCTCCAGATCCAGCCGCTGCAGCAGCCGGTCGCGCGCGCACAATTCCACATCCAGTGTCGCCAGCATGATGAATACGCCGGCCAGACGCCGATGCAGGAACACGATCTCGCGCGGCGGCACCCGGAAATGCACCGACAACGCATTGCGCGCTGCAACATTGGCGGCGCGCATCGGCAGATCGCTGGCGCCCCAGCGGTAATCCCCCTGCGCATTGCGCAATTGCGGCGGCGTGCGCGGATCGTTGGGGCCATTGAACGGTTCCACGATGAGCTGGCACATCTCCACAAAGGCCTTCAGCACCGGCTCCGGAAAGGTCCCTCCCATCAGCCCGATCTCGCCGGCGCCGTGGAGAATTTCCGCGCGATTGCCCATCAGAGCGCCGCGCACGATGCCGCGATAGGCATCGACGAAACGGCGCCCAAAGCGCCGGGTCGCACCGAAATCGAGCAGCACGATGCGATCCTCGGTTTCGCGCTCGCCGAGGCGGATGCGGTAGTTGCCGAAGTGGGGGTCGCTCTGCACCAGACCCCAGTCGAAGAATTCGGTCAGGAACAGGTCCAGAAAATTCAGGCCGAGACGGTTGCGGCGCGCCTGCGGCAGGGCCCGTATTTCGGCATCGCGTGCCGACACCCCGGACTCGTAGGTGGTGGTCAGCACCTGCCCGCTGGAATATTCGCCCAGCACGCGGGGCACGCCAAAGCGCGGGTCGTCCGCCAGGCGGCGCGCGAACTCCTCGGTGAAGCGCGCCTCGGCGTGGTAGTCCACCTCGCGGTACAGCATCTCGCGCACTTCGGCGAAGACCGGGGCCAGATCCAGGCCCTTGGGCGACAGGCGGGTCAGCAGCAGCAGACGCGACAGGGTCTTGATGTCGCTGTCGATGGCGTCGGCCACGCCCGGATACTGGATCTTCACCACCAGCTGCAGGCCGTCGGACTTGCGTACCGCCCGGTGCGCCTGTCCCAGGGACGCCGCGGCCAATGGTGACTCATCCACTTCCAGCTCGGCCAGGCGCTGCCGGCCGATGCTCTTTTCCAGCACCGGCGCCACCACCTTCCAGGCCACCGGCGCGGTGTCGTCCTGCAGGCCGGACAACACTTCCACCGCCTCTTCCGGCAGGAAATACTGCCCGTACAGGGACAGCATCTGCCCGGCTTTCATGACGCTGCCCTTGAGGCGCCCCAACTCGTCGGCCAGCACCCGCGCCTGCCGCTCGTAGAATTCGCGATCGGCCGAGCTGCGCGCCACCTCGCCACGGAAGATGTTGACCAGCGAATGCGCCACGATCTTGGTGCCCGCACCCAGACCCAGCTTGGTCAGCGCGAGGTTGCGCTCCAGCGGGCGGGTTTTGATCGAAGACATGGTAGGCTTTTTGCCGTTGCCTGAGTCCATAGTGTTTGTCTGTCTGATTTTCCGCGGGGGACCGATTGCCATGCCGGCGCTGGCCGATATTGTATTGACTGCGGAGCGCAAGGATGCGCTCGTCGCCGACTGCGTGCATCTGACCGAAAACCGCATCGCCGAGCGCGGCGGGCTGCGCGGCATCGCCCTGAAAACCAGCTTGTCCCTGCTCAAGGCTGCGCGTCCGGACATCTTGCCGCGCGCCATGCAGGCCCTGCTGCCGGATTTCGTGGTGGCGCTGGACCCGCTGTACCAGGACTACCTTGCCGCATCCGATCGCCCGGCCGATTTTGCCAGCTTCCTGCAAGACCGCTCCGACGCGGCGGTCGACGCCCTGCTGGGCGTCACCGATGCGCGCGCCGCCCGGGTGCACAATCCCGCGATCAAGTCGGTCTACGCCCGCCTGCGCGGGGGCGCGGAAAGCGAAGTCGGCGCCGCCCTGCCCGATTTCGCCAGCCTGCTGTCGAATTACCTGGCGCGCGCAACAACCTGATCGAGGCATCATCCTCCCAAGCGCGCCGCAACGCCATGATCCGGCGCGCAATGTTTGCCGAAAACCCGCGCATCGTGTCGCCATGGCGCTTGACACTCCGTCTTGATCCGGCAAGATGCGCACAATACCGGCCGGGAGCCGGCACGGCGGCTCGCGCAGCCGCCATGCGAATCACAAAATCGAGATGGAGGGCGGGGTCATGCTGTTGAATGGGCGGCTGAAGGGATTGCATCGTTGCGTCATCGTTCCGGCGCTCATCGCCGCCGGCCTGGCAACAATTTCAGGGCCGGCCGGCGCCGTCGATTTCAATATACCGGTACCCGGCAGCGACAACCCCATCCATGGCCAGCTGAACACCACCGCCACGGCCGGTGTCGGCTTCCGCACGCAGAGCCAGAGCGACAACCTGATCGGCAAGTCCGATCTCAACCCCAACGCCTGCGGCACCTCTCCCGGCTCGGCCGGCACCATCATCTACCAGAATTGCCAGGGCGTTTTCCGCACCCAGGGCTATGCCTCCCAGCGTCTGGAACAGGTGCCCGGTTCGTACTCGATGGCGCACGACGATGGTGACCTCAACTACAACAAGGGCAGCATTTTCCAGGCGCCCGCCAAGGTCACGCCCGACCTGACCCTGACCTGGGGCGACTTCGGCTTCTTCGGCCGCCTGCTGTACTTCTACGATTTCGTCAACAACGATTTCAACGAGCGCCACCCGGACATCATCACCCCGCAGAATGTGAATTCGGTCGGCCGCGTCGGCTCGCCGGTGCCCGGCCTGTCCATCCTCCAGCTGCCCGCTCCGCTGGCCGGCAACATCCCGCTGCTGTCGGAACGCCTTTACGGCGTCGGCGCCTACGAGCGCACCAAGCGCACCGATCCGGCGGTGCTGAAGCAGGTCGGCACCAATCTGCAATACCTCGACAGCTACGTCTACGGCAAGATCCCGATCCCCTTCACCACTGACAGGAAGCTGACCTTCAAGCTCGGCCGCCAGACCATCAACTGGGGCGAAAGCACCACCCTGGTGTTCAACAGCATCAACCAGGCGAACCCGATCAACGGCAACAATTTCTATCGCGTCGGCAACCAGCTGGAGGAGGATTTCACCCCCCTCAACCAGCTGTTCCTGAGCTTCGAGCCGTTCGACAGCGCCACCGTGGAAGGCTTCTACCAGCTGGAATGGAAGCCGCTGGAAGCGCCGGCGCCGGGCAGCTATTTCTCCTCCAACGACCTGGGCACCTACAACGCCGGGCATTTCGCCAACCTCAGCTTCGGCACCAGCGCCGACGATCCGAACAATATCGGCCATCCGCTGGACAGCCCGCTGGGCCTGATCACCTACACCACCACCTACGCCGGCCGCTCGGCCGACATGAACCCGCGCACCAGCGGCCAGTACGGCGTGAAGCTGGACTACTACGCCGACGGGCTCAACAACGGCACCGACATGGCGCTGTATTTCGAGCACTACCACTCGCGCCTGCCCTATGTCGGCTTCTTCGCCACCAAGGCCAGCTGCGCGCGCCGCGAGGGCAACGCCAACAACAACGACGCCAACAGCCTCCTCTCCTTCCTGCTCGACTGCCCGGGCATTCCCGGCCTGAGCGGACTGCTGACCTCGCGCAAGGACGATGCCGTACCGCTCAATACCGGCAAGGTCTTCCTGGAATATCCGGAAGACATCGACCTGCTCGGCGCCAGCTTCAGCACCACCTTCGGCAGCTACTCGGTGCAGGGCGAGGTCTCCTACCGCCCGAATCTGCCGATGCAGGTGTCGATCGCCGATCTGGAGTTCGCCGCCGCCGGGCCGACGCTGACCCGCTGCAGCGAAGTCAGCATGAACTGCACCGGCACCGCCGGCCTCAATCTCGCCAACCAGGCCAACGGCGGCGTCGCCTCGGCCGGCAGCAGCGACTTCGTCACCGCCAGCGGCGCCAATCCGTATCCAGACACCTTCAACCTGCTCGGCCTGGGCGCCGCCCCCGGCTCGGCGCGCGCCTTCCCCAACTTCATCATTCCCTACCGCGGCGGCGTGGTCGGCGAGAATGCGCCGACCGACTACACCAAGCCGCTGAATCGCCAGAATCCGGGTTACATCCAGGGCTACCAGCGCTTCGAGCTGGTCAAACTCGACCTCGGCGTGACCCGCGTGCTGGGCGCCTCCGACAATCCCTTCGGCGCCGACCAGATCATCGTCCTCGGCGAAGTCGGAGCCGACATCATCCCCGACCTGCCCAACCACGACGTGCTGCAGATCGACGGCCCCAACACTCCGCTCAGCGCCACCGCCGGCGCCGACGGCACCGGCGCCAATGGTTCGCGGCTGGCCTGCTCCAACGTTCCCGACTGCTCCTATGGCGTCGACGGCCTGCGCTTCAATCCGCACCAGCAGCCGATCAACGATTTCGTCAAGTCCTTCGCCTGGGGCTACCGCATGGTGGTCCTGGCCAGCTATGAGAACGTGCTGCCGAACATCGGCATCCATCCCACCCTGATCTTCGCCCAGGACATACAGGGCATCTCCCCGGGCCCGGCGTTCGAATTCGTCGGCGGCCGCAAGGAAATCGATACCCTCTACGAAATCCGCTACAAGTCCTCGTTGTCGTTCAACGTCGGCTACACCTGGTACTGGGGCGCCGGCGACCAGAACACGCTGTCGGACCGCGACTTCGCCCAGGCTTTCGTCAAGTATCAGTTCTGATAGGGCATCTCGCTGTCGAGAAGGGAGCAGGCATTTCTCGCGGGCAAGTCTGATCGGAACAACAATTCCTCGCGCAAAGACGCAAAGAACATCGATTCAGCACTTTTTCTGCGTCTTTGCGTCTCTGCGCGAGATCGCTTTTTCGTTTCTAGCCCCATCCTGAAACCGGTAGGCGCCCCGACGCCAGGCGCTTGACCCTGAAGTGGACTCCAGGGTTTAGACTGGAGCCTCATCCGCCATCGAGCAGGAATGGCCATGCCTCCGAACAGCGCATCCCAGCCGGAACAGTTCACCATCGGCCGCCTCGCCAAGGCCGCCGGGGTGAACATCGATACCGTCCGCTTCTACGAGCGGCAGGGGCTGCTGCAAACGGCCCCGCGCAGCGCCGGCGGCTACCGGCTTTACGGCGCCGCCGACGCACAGCGCCTGCAATTCATCCGCCGCGCCAAGACCCTGGGCTTCTCCCTGGAAGACATTGCCGAGCTGCTGCGGCTGACCGAGGACGGCCATGACCGCAGCCGGGTCAAGGCCATCGCCCAGAAACGGGTTGCCGACCTGGAAGAGCGCATCCGCGAGCTGGAAAAAATGCGCTCGGTGCTGGCCCACCACGCCGGGCATTGCTCGGGGCATGGCGCGGTCAAGGGCTGCCCGATCATCCAGGCCCTGCTCAGCGAACAGGGCTAATTCAACTCAAGGGTCCGGTGCCGGCCGGGTCAAACTTCCTATTTGTGGTATCGCCCGGGCAGCTTATGGTGTAAGCAGACAGAGGAGTCTGCGCAATGGATGCGAACCCCACCCTATTCAGGAATGCCACCGTATTCGACGGCAGCGGCGGAACGCCGCAGGTCACGGATCTGCTGGTGCGCGATGGACGCATCGCGGCCACCGGCAAGGACCTGCCCGCGCCCATCGGCGCCGCGGTGATCGACTGCAGCGGCCGCTGGCTGATGCCGGGGCTGCTCGACATCCACACCCATCTGGATCTGGAAGTGGAGCTGGCGCCGGAACTGCCGGAAGCGGTGCGCCACGGCACCACCACCGTGGTGATGAGCAACTGCTCGCTCGGCGTGGCCTACGGCAACCAGCGCCGCAACGGCGAGGACCCCATCGTCGACTGTTTCGCCCGGGTGGAGAACGTGCCGCGGCAGGTGCTGCGCAAGGTCGGCGATGCGGTGCACTGGAACGATTCCGGCGCCTACCTAGAGCATTTCGAGCGGCTGGCGCTCGGCCCCAACGTGGTGCCGATGATTCCCCACTCCATGCTGCGCATCGAGGTGATGGGCCTGCAGGCTTCCGTCACGCGCGAGCCGACCGCCGAAGAACTCGGGCGCATGGAAGCGCTGCTGGAGAAAGGCATGGCCGAAGGCTATGCCGGCTTCTCCACCGACGCCCTGCCCTTCCACTACCTCGCCAATCGTCCCAACACGCGCAAGCAGATCCCGACGCAGTTCGCGCCGTTTCACGAGTTGAAGCGCCTCACCCACATCGTGCGCCGCTGGGACCGGGTGTGGCAGGCCACGCCGCCCAAGGACAGCCGGGTGCAGACCTTGCGCACCTTCCTGCTCAGCAGCGGCCGGCTCTACGGCCGCCGGCTGAAAACCACCGCCGTGGCGGCGATCGATCTGCACACCAACCGCTCCCTGGCCAAGCTGGGGCTGACGCTGTCGCGCCTGCTCAACTCGAAGCTGCTCGGCGGCCTGTTCCGCTTCCAGGCCCTGTCGGCCCCGTTCAAGCTGTGGAGCGACGGCGTCATCACGCCGATCGCCGAGGAGATCCCGGAACTGCGGCTGCTCAACGAGTGCGAGCTGGACGACCGCGCCGGACGCCTGCGCATCCTCGACGATCCCGGCTACGTGCGCGCCTTCCGCGCCATGTGGCACAAGGGCAAGCGCGGCTTCAACCTGGCCAACCTGAAGCGCCTGCTCGGGCGCGAGGACAATGTGCTGAACCGCCGGCTCGACGATATGCATGTGGAATCCTGCCCGCTGCCGTGCTGGAACGGCGAGACCCTGGAAGCGGCCTGGCGCCGGCTGCTGGCCTGGCAGGCCGGCAGCGGCGGCGCCAGGAACGCGGACGAGGCGGCGTTCTTCGGCACCTTCCCCAGGCCCGCCGGCGACGATGCCGACTTCATCCTGCATCTGCTGCGGCAATGGGACACGCAGCTGCGCTGGCACACCACCACCGCCAACCGCGATCCGGCGATGGTGAAGAAGCTACTGTTCCATCCGCTGACCTTGCCCGGCTTCAACGATTCCGGCGCCCATCTCACCAATATGGCGTTTTACGACTGCAACCTGCGCACCCTGAAAATCGCCCAGGAAGACGGCCTGCAGCAGGTGGCCGTGGCGGTGCAGCGCATGACGCAGGCGCCGGCGCAATTCTTCGGGCTCAATGTCGGCACGCTGCAGCCCGGGGCGCAGGCCGATCTATGCGTGGTGGATCCACAGACACTGCGGCAGTGGCAGCCGGAAAGCACCATCCGCTACATCCGGCGCGAAATCTTCGATTGCGAACAGCTCGTGAACCGGCCCGAGGGCGTGGTGACGCAGGTGATGATCGCCGGCAAGCTGGCCTGGAGCGGCGCAGGCTACACCCCGGCCTACTCCCGCGAACGCTTCGGCCGCGTGCTGCGCGCCAAGGATCACCCGGCGGAGCAGGCCCTGGCAGTGGCGGCTCCCGATTTTCTGGCCGCGGCGTAATTCACCAACTGTCGTCCCGAGTGCGACGAAGGATCCGGCCGGATCCCACGCCGCGCTCAGTTCTGGCCGTTGAACAAGGCCTGGCTTTCGCCGGTGTTCTGCAGCAGCAGAAGGGAGATGGGCGAGCCATCCTTGCTGCCGCCGGCGGCGTCCAGTGCGGCGATATTCAAAGAGAATGTGGACGTGCTGCTACCGGCCAGCGGCATGGTCACGCCCGTGGCGCCGCTGTCGAACACGATCGCGTTGGCGTTGTTCGGGTTGGTGACGATGATTTCGTACTTGCCGGCGGCAAGGGGCACGTCGCCGGAACCGCTGCCGTAGGACACGGCAGTCGGCGTCGCGCCCGTGATGCCGCTGCCGGGAGTGACCAGGTAGATGTCGAATTCCGGCACCGACTGCGATTCGGCGTAGGCGGCATGCACCCATTGCAGGCGCAGCCCGCTCGCCGGCGCGCTCAGCGACTCCTGCGTGGTGAATCCGCCGTGCGTGCCGGCGATGGTGCCGGTGGCGAACAGGGTGGTCAGCTGGTCTTCGGCGATGGCCACGGCGGGGATCTGAAAAGTCTCGCCATTGCTGCTCAGCGTGGCGCTGTAGCTGCCGGCCGCAACGACATAATTCTGGCCGACCGCGCCGAAGCTGGTGCTCGCCGTCGCGCTACCGCCGAGGCTGACGGTCAGTCCGCTGGAATCGGTGATGCCGTTGACCACGCGGAATCCTCCGGCGGTGGAGGCACTGCCGCTGCCCACATCGCTGCCGCCGCCGCAGCCCGCCACAACGGCGGCAAGCAGGCTGAATGCCGGAATCAAAGCGGTTTTCAATGTGGTTCTCCTGGCCTCTGCGGGCTGACGCCAAACCCTGTCTTGGCATTTTGAAACTTGGTATTGGTAATACAGCAAATAGCGTGCCGCCCCCATGAATCCCATGCATGGCCGGCGATGAAAAACAAACATTTCATCGGCAGGCCTTGCGCACTTAGCATGTACGCGGCAAACAAAAGGCAGACATCAACATGGATTCAGAATCGAGCGGACGGGCCTGATGGGCGCCGTCTACCTGATCCGCCACGGTCAGGCTTCCTTCGGCAAGACTGACTACGACGAGCTGTCGCCCACCGGCGTCGAGCAGGGGCGCATCCTCGGCCTGGCGCTGCGCGCGCGAGTGCCGCAGGTGGACGCGGTGGTCACCGGCGCGATGAAGCGCCACCGTCAGACCGCGGCGAGTTGCCTGGAAGCGATGCAGCTGGCGACGGTCACACAGGACATCCCGGGCTTCCGCGAATACGATCACGACGAAATCATCGTGCGCCACGAGCCGCGCTTCGCCAGGCCCGAGACGATGATGGCCGAGCTGGCGAAAATGCCGGAGCCGCGCCGCGCCTTCCAGGCGATTTTCGGCCAGGCGATGGAGCGCTGGATCGGCGGCGCCCACGATGCGGAGTACAGCGAGTCCTGGCCGGTATTCCGCGAGCGCTGCATCGGCGCCCTGGACCAGCTGATCGCCTCGCTGGGACCGTCGAAGACCGCCCTGGTGTTCACTTCCGGCGGCGTGATCAGCGCCATCTGCCACGCCTTGCTGAAATTTCCCGCGCCGCAGGCCTACCAGCTCAACCTGACCCTGGCCAACTGCGGCGTCACCAAGATCATCTACAGCGAGCGCGCCCGCTACCTGAGCACGCTCAACGAGCATGCCCACTTCGAGGGCGCGCAGCATAAACTCATCACCTACCGCTGACCTCCAGGCTGCCACCATTCCCATGCGCAAGAACATTCTCATCACCGGCGCCAGCTCCGGCCTCGGCGCCGGCATGGCCCGCGAATTCGCCAGAAAGGGGCGCGACCTGGCGCTGTGCGCGCGGCGCACCGACCGGTTGGAGGAGCTGCAGCAGGAGCTGCTGGCGCTCAACCCGGCGATCCGTGTCTCCATCAGGGAGCTGGATGTCAACGACTACGAGCGCGTCTTCACCGTGTTCCGCGAATTCGCCGAGGAATTCGGCGGCCTCGACCGCATCATCGTCAACGCCGGCATCGGCAAGGGCCGGCCGGTGGGCACCGGCTACTTCTGGGCCAACCGCCAGACCGCCGAAACCAATTTCGTCGCCGCGCTGGCGCAGTGCGAGGCCGCGGTGGAAATCTTCCGCCAGCAGCAGCACGGCCACCTGGTGATGATCTCCTCGATGAGCGCCATGCGCGGCATGCCCGGCAACATCACCACCTACGCCGCCACCAAGGCCGGCGTCGCCGCGCTCACCGAAGGCATCCGCGCCGACCTGCTGCGCACCAAAATCAAGGTGACGACACTGTATCCCGGCTACATCCGCAGCGAGATCAACGAGAAGGTGAAGAACACGCCGTTCATGATCGACACCGCCACCGGCTGCCGCGCCCTGGTCGCCGCCATCGAGAAGGAAAAAGTGGAAGCCTGCGTGCCGGCCTGGCCCTGGAACCTGATGGGCCTGGCCATGCGCAACCTGCCGCTGAAGCTGGTCGCGCGGATGGGCTGAGCGGGGGCCAGCCAAGCCGCGCTGGTTGGCGGATTTTCCGCCTCTCCCTCTGGGAGAGGCCGCCGCGAAGCGGCGGGTGAGGGGCGCACTTGCAAATAAATTTGTACCTTGTCGAACCCGCCTCCCTCACCCCTGCCCCTCTCCCGGAGGGAGAGGGGTGACGCGTTTTAATTCCGGGACGCTAAACTTTCCCCTGCTGCGCCCGCTTGCTGGCCACATCCACATCGTGCTTCTCGATCCGGCTCTGGAGAGCATGCTCCAGCGGGCCGCAGACGATCAGCAGGAACATGGTCGCGACGAAGCCGATGATCAGGATCGGCCAGGCCGCTAGCGCGCAGGCGATGCCCAGGGCGGCCACCACCAGGATCGCCGCGGCGGTGGTCAGGCCATAGACGTGGATCTGGTCGGGCCCGCGCAGGATCACGCCGGCGCCGAGGAAGCCGATGCCGGATACGATACCCTGGGTCACGCGGCTGGCGGGGTCCGAGCTGTTGAAGCCATGCTGGGCGGCATACTGGCTCAAGGTCAGCACCAGCAGGCAGGAAGACAGCGACACCAGGCCCAGCGTGCGCAGCCCGATCGACTTGCGGTGCAGGTCGCGATTGACCCCGACCAGGGCGCCCGCCAGCATCGCCAGGCCGATGCGCAGCGTCATATCCAGCCAATATCCGCCATCGTAGTTCAGCATGATGCGACTTTTCCCTTCCTCATCCGGTTTCGTCCCGGCCACAGTGTAACGCCGCGCGCCGCTGCCCGGCGCGGGACAAGCTGTGTAGACTTAAAAACATACGAGCCCCGGGCCGCTGCGAACACCGCCCCGCCGGGCTCACCACCTACCGGGAGAAATTCGATGATGCGTTTGCCGCGCCATGCCGCCCTGCTGGCATTGACGATCAGCTGTGTCGCGCACGGCGCCCAGGCCGAAAATCCGGCCGAGGGTCCGGCCGCCAAGTCCGCGGCGGACCCGAACCAGGCGTTCGCGCAGGAATTCGGCGACCGCTTCTTCAAGGCCTACTGGCCGCTGCATCCGGACCAGGCCATCGCGGTCGGCTACTACCAGGTGGCGGACCGGCTGACCGTGCTGGACGCCCGCGAGCGCGCCGGCGAGCTGCGCTTTCTCGACCGGCAGCTGGCGCGCCTGCACAGCTACCAGCCGGACACCCTGGACGACGCCCATCGCACCGACCAGGCCCTGCTGGAAAACGAGCTTGAGTCCGAGCGCTGGCACCTGACCGGCCTGCTCGACTGGCAATGGGACCCGTCCGGCTACAACGTCGCCGATTCCTTCGCCCTGCTGCTCAACACCGACTATGCGCCGCTGGACCAGCGCCTGCGCACGGTGCTGAAGCGGCTGCGTTACGTGCCGGCCTACTACACCGCCGCCGAGCACAACATCAGCAAGCCGACGCGCGAGCACACCCGCCTGGCGATCGACCAGAACCAGGGCGCGCTCGACGTTTTCGGCCCGGATCTGGAAAAGCAGGTGGCCGGCTCGGGCCTGTCCGCCGCCGAACGCGCGCAGTTCCACAAGCGCATCACCGCCGCGCGCAAGGCGATGAACAACTATGTCGCCTGGCTCAAGACCCAGGACGGCAAGTTGGAGCAGGATGGCAGCGCGCGCTCCTTCCGCCTCGGCCGGGAACTGTACGAGCGCAAGTTCGCCTACGACATCCAGTCCGGCGGCTCGGCGGAAGATCTGTACCAGCGCGCCAAGGTGGAGAAGGAGCACCTGATCGCGCACATGGATCAGCTCTCCGACGAGCTGTGGCCCAAATACATGGCGGATGCGCCCAAGCCGGCCGACCGCTTCGACAAGATCGGCCAGCTCATCGGCAAGATGTCGGAACAGCATGCCGCGCGCGACAATTTCGTGGGATCGGTGGAGCAGATGATTCCCCAGCTGGAGCAGTGGGTGACCGACCACCAGCTGATCGACCTTGATCCGAGCAAGCCGCTGCAGGTGCGGCAGACGCCCTCTTACGAGCAGGGCGTGGCCATTGCCGGCATCGAGGCGCCCGGCCCCTACAATCCCGGCGCCAAGACCTATTTCAACGTCACGCCGCTGGATAGCTACAGCCCGGAGCGCGCGGAAAGCTTCCTGCGTGAATACAACCGCTGGATCCTGCCGGTGTTCATTATCCACGAGGCCATTCCCGGCCACTATGTGCAGCTGATCTACGCCAACCGCTCGCCCAGCCGCATCAAGAGCATCTTCGGCAACGGCGCCATGATCGAGGGCTGGGCGGTCTACAGCGAGCGGATGATGCTGGAGTCCGGCTACGGCGGCAACACGCCGGAAGCCTGGCTGATGTATTCGAAGTGGAACCTGCGCTCGGTCACCAACACCATCCTCGACTACAGCGTGCATGTGCAGGGGATGAGCCGCGAGGATGCGATCCAGCTGCTGACGCACGAGGCCTTCCAGTCGCAGGAAGAAGCCTCGGCGAAGTGGCGCCGGGTGCAGCTGAGCAGCGTGCAGCTGACCAGCTACTTCTCCGGCTTCTCGGAAATCTACGACTTCCGCGAAAAGCTGAAGCAGGAACAGGGCGCGAACTTCGACCTGAAACGCTTCCACGAGCAGTTCCTCAGCTACGGCAGCTCGCCGGTGAAGCTTATCGAGCAGCTGATGCAGAAGAAAGTGGAGTAAGGCACCGCGGAAATCGCACGCGCTTACGGCGCAAGGGCGTGCGATTTGCCGCTTCACATCCGGGGCGGCGATGCGGCCGTTTTGCGGCCGAATGAAGTTACCCGTCCGGCCAATCGCTAGAGAAACTCTGAACAATTGGACCGTCGTCATTCCCGCGAAAGCGGGAATCCAGGAAGGGTGGGGACACAGTGCCGAAGCCAGCACGAAGCTGCAATGCTTTGTTCCGCTTCACAAACAAACGAATCTGTGCCGCAATCGGCGACGTTCCTGGATTCCCGCTTTCGCGGGAATGACGATTTAATCAGAAGTTCCCTAGGCCGACTCCAGCAGCACCACGCTGCCCTGCCCGCCGTCGGCGCAGATGCTGACGATGGCGCGGGTGCCGGCCGGCATCGCCGCCAGTTCCTTGATGGCCTGGCTGAGGATACGCGCGCCGGTGGCGCCGAAGGGATGGCCGAGGGCCACGCTGCCGCCGTTGGGATTGAGCCGCTCGCGCGGGAAGGCGCCGATGTCGCGGTCGACGCCGGCCCGGTCCTTGAGGAACTTGCGGTCTTCCAGCGCCTTGATGTGGAACAGCACCTGGCCGGTGAAAGCCTCGTGGATTTCCCACAGGCCGATGTCTTCCAGCCGCAGATCGTGCCGCGCCAGCAGACGCGGGATGGCGAAGGCCGGGGCCATCAGCAGGCCCTCGACGCGGAAATCCAGCGAGGCGATTTCCCAGTCCACCAGCCGCACCCGCGGCGTGGACGAGGGCAGCTTGTTCAGGCCGGCCTTGGACGCCACCCAGATGGCGGCGGCGCCGTCGGTCAGCGGCGAGGAATTGCCGGCGGTGAGCGTGCCCTTGCCGCTGGTGCGGTCGAACGCCGGCGGCAGCTTGGCCAGCTTCTCCAGGGAGGTTTCCTTGCGCGGAATGGTGTCGCGTTTAGCCTCGCCGACCGGGATCACCAAGTCGTCGAAGAAGCCGCGCTCCCAGGCGGCGACCGCGCGCTGGTGGCCCAGCAGGGCCAGCTGATCCTGCGGCTCGCGGGCGATGCCCCACTCCTTCACGGTGATTTCGGTGTGCTCGCCCATGCTCATGCCGCTGGTGCGGTTGGTGACGGCGGGTATGTAGAGGCGCACATCGCCCGGCTTGAGTTCGGTCAGGTGCGAGACTTTCTGGCCCAGCGAGCGCGCCTGCTGGAACTTGCGCACCCAGTCGGAGAGTTTCACGCCGAGGCCGATCTGCACCCGGCTCATGCTTTCGACGCCGCCGACCAGGGCGAGATTGCGGCCGTCGCCGTCGACCATGCCGGCGGCCTCGATGGCGCCGATCATGCTGGTGGAGCAGGCCATGATGGTGGAGTAGGCCGGAATGGTCGGCGGCAGGCCGGAGTCCATCAGCACCTCGCGGGCGATGTTGCTCCAGGTCAGGTTCGGCACCACCGTGCCCCACACCGCAAAGTCCGGCTGGCCGCTCTTGAGCCGCGCTTGCATGGCCTGCGCCACCGGCACCGACAGCTCGATGGCGTCGAGCTTGCTCAGCGCGCCGTCGACCTTGGCGAAAGGGGTTCTGACGCCGCAGGCGAACCAGACTTCATTACGGGTATTGGAAGCAGGGAGTGCCATGGCAATTCGCTCCTGGAAGGATTTCGATTGGGGTCAAATATGTATCCGCAAACTCCACCGTGCCGGCGCGGGCGGCACCGCGGCGACCGCGCCGCCAGCCTTGACCGCTCCCGTGCCTGAGCATTCTGCGCCCTATCGGGCGCCCGTCAAGCCGCGCGCCGCAATCCTTTGACGGGCGCAAAGTCCGGCGCCGCGAGCTACGGCCAGCGACGAAAGGATTGAGGATAGCGCGCATGTGGTAGCTGAGAACATGACACCAAAGCGTTACGATCATGATCCGACCATCGAGGCTTCCATGAAATCCCGTCACGCCGCCTGGCTGCTGTCATCCCTTTGTCACGGCGCGGCCCTCGTGTCCGGCGCCGCGCAGGCGCGCCAACACCGCGACCATTCCAGCAGCGAAGACCCGGCCAATTGTTACAACTCCGCCGACCCAAACGAGATTCGTCTCTGGGAAGGCCGTGCACCAAGTGCGACAGGCGATGATCCCTGCCGGGACATTCCCTACCTGCGTATATTTCCGGCCGTTGCCGGTCAAACGGGACCGAAGCCGGCAAATCCGGTGATCCTCATCATTCCGGGCGGCGGATACGACCGCCTCACCGATGCCAAGGAGCAGGCTCCGGTCGCGGAATACTTCTCGCGCCAGCTGCATGTCACCGCAATCCTTCTGTATTACCGGCTGGTTCAGGGCGACGGCACCTACCGTTATCCGGTGCCGATGTGGGACGGCCAGCGGGCGATAAAACTCATTCGCTTCCATGCGGCGCAACTGGGCATCGACCCGCATCGCCTGGCCCTGTTCGGGTTCTCGGCGGGCGGCCACCTGGCGAGCACCCTGGCGCTGCACTCCGCGACCGACTTCGGGCTACCCGATCACGATGCGGTGGACCGGCAGCCGGGACGGCCCGATCTTTTGGGCCTGGGCTATCCCGTCATTTCGATGGACCCCGCCGACGTGCCGCCCTCGGACTCCTACCGCAACCTGCTGCGCGGATTCGGCGGAACGGAATTGAAGCATCTTCAGGATTATCTATCCGGGGAGAAAAATGTAACGCCCCGGGCAGCGCCGGTTTTCCTGTTCGAGAGCATGGACGATGCGCGGATCAGCCCGCAGAACAGCGTGCTGTTCGTCGCCGCCTTGCGCCAGGCGGGCATACCGGTGGAATCCCATCTGTTTTCCCATGGCGAGCACGGGGCCGGCCTGGCCGAAGGCATTGCGGAAGAAAACGCCTGGCCGGAGCTGTTTCACCAATGGCTGCTGCATCAGCAGTTCCTGCCGGAATGACGCCTGCTTCGCGGAGAGCAGATGGTCGTCGTCTAATGTTGATACGACAAATACTCCGGTTTGCGCCTTCGGGTGGGGCCTGCCCCTATGATCTGTCCCCAGCAAAATCGGACGCGCATCACAACGGTGGAAGGCGGCGCGTCACCGGTTGGCTTTTGACAATGGCAGTCACTGTCTGGGCGTGATCGTGGAAGCGCTCCAGAATCTTGTCGAGGTCGTCGATTGAACGCAGGTAGAGCCGCGCCACGAAGCAATCTTCGCCGGTCACCCGATCGCACTCCACGAATTGCGGTGTTTCAATGATCATCCGCTCGACCACCCGCAAGGCACCCGGCAGCGGATTCAGGCGAACGATCGCCTGAAGTGCATAGCCGAGCGCGCTTGGCGAGACGAGGATGGTGAATCCCGTCAGCTCTCCCCGCTCCTCAAGGCGTTTGAGCCTTTCCGCGACGCTAGGTGGGGCGAGACCAGTCTCCGCCGCCAGCTGCTTCAACGAGATCCTGGAGTTGTCCGCAAGCCGGGTGACGAGCTTCTTGTCGATGGCGTCCATACTAACCTTTTAATATTCCGATAATCAGTATAAATGCCTTTTTTACGACGGATCAATTAAACATAATCCTACTATTATCCATGTATTTTATGATATCGGCCATCGATAATGCGCATCCAACTACGCCAGCCGGCGTATACCAACGAGGCCCTCATGCGCACCCTTGAAACCCCTTTCTCTCATCGGCTCGAAGATCTTGCACCACGCGACCGGCCTGAGCCGCAGCCTCCCGGTCGCGGCCAAGTCCTGGTCCGTGTGCAAGCTGCGGGGCTCAACTATCGCGACCTGTTGGTTGCCACGGGCCATGATCGCTGGCTGTCGCCGGCTGACCGCATACTTGGCTCCGACGCCGTGGGCACGATCATCGCCACGGGACCGGAAACGGAGCGGTTTGCGATCGGCAGCCGGGTCATCACCACCATCCTGCCCAAATGGATCTCCGGCCCGCTCACGCCCGAGAAGCGCAAAGGTGGGCTCGGCGGTCCGGCCGCCGATGGTGTTTTTGCTGAAACCATCTGCCTTGACGCCGCGGGACTCGTTGCCGCGCCGGCCTATCTCACAAACGCCGAGGCCGCGGCCGTGCCCGTCGCCGCACTGACGGCATGGCATGCGCTGACGCGAGGCGGCGCCTTGCGGCCGGGCGCAACCGTGCTCGTCGAGGGAACAGGAGGCGTTTCGCTGTTTGCGCTGCAGATCGCAGTCGCAGCAGGCGCGACTGTAATCGCCACGTCCAGTTCCGAAGCAAAGCTCGAACGTCTGCGGAGTCTCGGCGCCTCGGCCACCCTGAACTATAACGAGCGGGCCGATTGGGGCGAGGAAGTGCTCAAGCTGACGGACGGGCGCGGCGTGGACCTTGCCGTGGATATTGGCGGGGCAGCCAGCCTCAACCAATCCATTAAGGCCACGGCTATGGGCGGCGTCGTCAGCATCGTGGGCCTCGTCGGAGGACTGCGCGCCGAAATCGATCTTGGCGAGGTATTCCAGAAAAACCTTCGCTTGGACGGCATCGAGACCGGCTCGCGCACGATGCTTGAGGAGATGCTCACCTGGTTCGAGGATAAGCGGATCAAGCCCGTGATCGATAGCACCTTTCCTTTCGACGATGCCAGGGATGCATTCTTGCGCCTGCGCGAGGGGCGGCATTTCGGCAAAGTCTGTCTCAGCTTTTAGGGAACCTCTGAGCAATTCAGGAATCGTGGTGCGCGTAGCGCATCCCGCGCTGGCTAGGCTTTCAGCTCAACCAGGTGGGTCACTTTTCGCTGCGCACCCTGGGTCAACTTTCGCTGTGCACCAACATCCGCCACGTAATCGACGCTGCGCGTCAGATCCTCCCAGCGGTCTATCTCGCTGATGGTCTGCGCCAGCGTGTTGCGGGCGCGGTGCAAGGCGTCGCTGCCGAGCAACAGGCGCAACGGCGGCGATTCGGTGTCGGCCAGGTCGAGGATGGCCTGCGCGGCGGCTTCGGGATTGCCGGGCTGAAGGCCGTCGGCCTGGTGCAGGCGCTCGACGATGCGGCCGCTGCTGGCAGCGTAGTCGGCGATGCTGCGCCTTGCGTATTGCACCGAGCAGGTGGTGAGGAAGTCGGGGCGCAGTTGCCCAGGTTCAACAATGCTGAGGTGGATGCCCAGCGGCGCCAGTTCCTGCGCCAGCGCTTCGGACATGGCTTCCAGAGCCGTCTTGCTGGCGCAGTAGAGGCCGAAGCCTGGCGGCGGCGCCAGCGCGCTGGCCGAGGAGATATTGATGATGCGGCCGCTGCGTTGGGCACGCAGCAGCGGCAATACTTCCTGCAACACGTGGAAGCAGCCGAAGAAGTTGGCGGCGAACATCTCGTAGACCTGCGGCGTTGTCAGCTCCTCCACCGCGCCGATCAGGCCGTAGCCGGCATTGTTCACCACCACGTCGAGGCGGCAGCGGCCGCGTACGATGCGCATGGCGGCGCGGATTTGCTCGGGATCCGCCACGTCCATTTTCAGCACCTCGAGGTATGGGTTCGGCTGCAGGTCGCTGTCGCCACTGCGGGTGGTGCCGATCACGCGGTCGCCGCGGCGCAGGGCGGCCTGCGCCAGGGTGCGGCCGAGGCCGCGGCAAATGCCGGTAATCAGCCAGGTCCTTAATATGGTCGTCATCGGAGTCCCTTCGGGTACCCGGCCAATAGCTACCATCTAGGCGTGTTGATATCGGTACTCCTGTGTCGCGCCGCCGAAGCCATAGGCGGTCGGCCGTACATCCTGGATGTAGATGTAGCTTTCCGGGTGCAGATTGCCGAGCAGCGTGGCAAAGGCGTCAAATACTTCGTGGATATACTGCGCCTTCTCCGCCTTGGTATTGGTTTCGTCGACCACCTTGATATCGAAATAGAAACTGGACTTGCCCTGTTCCGACAACGATTTACCGCCGACGATCCAGTCATCCGGATTCACGTAGTCGATAGCGATCGCGGTTAGTTCCGGCTTCTTATGCAGGATGCGCGTCGTCAGATCCAGCAAGAGCCTGGAAATGGAATGCGTCAATTCCGCCGACTTCTTGGCACTGACTTTTACATTCAAGATTGGCACGACTCAACTCCTTATCATCGATCATTGAACAATACGAATCTTCGCCGGTTCACCCGCCGGCGAACGACCATCCCGGGTGGCGATCCCCGCTTGCGGGTCACGGGAGCGCTCATGCTGCCGCCGGGCGCGCTGATGGGATGCGAAAATCGTGTCGCGCTCGGGCAAGGCTCCGGACGACAGGCACTCGATCCATTCTGCCGTGGTAAGGACGGCGGCGTAACGAGACTGCTCAACGACGCTGAATACGCGATGGATCTCCTCGGCGCTGGCGATGCCGGCCTTATTGGCATAGGGCACGCTGCCCGACGCATCCATCAAGAACTCCACCTTGAGTTCGGCGTCGAACGCATGCTTGATGGTCGTGTCGTCGCAGTTGTGGGTCATGTAGCCGACCACTGTGAGCGTGTCGATCTCGCGCTGCTTCAGCCAGCTGCCGAGGTCGGTACCTGCGAAGGCGCTTGGTAGTTTCTTGGGCAGGAAATGACTGCGAGGGCGGCTGGTGATTACCGTATGCAACTCCCCACCGTGAGAGCCGGCGGCGAACAAAGGTGAGTCAACGGGTGCCATTTGCTGCACCACGATCACCGGAATACCAGCCGACTGGGCTGCGTCCATCGCTCTGCCAATGTTGCGCAGCGACTCCTCCACGGGTGGGTATTCGATGCGCAAGCCGCCTGTTACATATTCATTCTGCACATCAATGACGATCAAGGCACGATGTGGCTTTGGGACTTCTGACATGGCATGTCTCCTGTTGAACCAGCAGAGTGAGCCCGGCCCGTTTTAATTCGATTGCGCCGCTGGAACCGGAGGCGTGCTCTCTGGTGGCGACCAGGTTTCCGCAAGCGCCTTGCCATCGAGAAAGCTCTCGACAATATCGGCGAGCGCGTCGGGCCGCTCGTCAGCGATGAAATGGCCAGTGCCCTCCATCAATACCGGGGTTACGTTGGCCGCGACCGGGTGGAGCGATTCGGCGACGCCGGCGCCCACGCCATGCTGGGCACCCACGGCGAGCACAGGGATGGTCAACGGGGTCTTGGCGAACTCGGTATTGTCCAGGATGTCCTGGTCGATGGTGCGGTAGAGTTGGATACTGGCTGCGAAGCGACCGGGCCGGGTGAAGCTGGTCTCGTAATAGTCGACGTCGGCGTCCGAGAAACTCCCCGGTACGACATGAAATCCCTTGTTCCGGTAGAACCAGTCCAGGAACTGCCTTTCATGTCCTTTGAGCACGGTTTCGGCGTAGTCGGGAATCTGGAAAAACCCGAAAAACCAGAGCGGATTGTGCAGCAAAGGCAGCAAGCGCTTTTGCGTCCAGGGGCCATCGGGGGCGCCTTCTACCACCACCAACTGGCTCACGGCGTCGCGGTGGCTCGCCGCATAGGCATATGCAACCGGCCCGCCCCAGTCATGCCCCACCAGCACCGTATCGGTATAGCCGAGCCTGGACATCAGCTTGAACAAATCCTCGGCCAAGGCCTTTTTCTCGTATCCGGAAGCCGTGAGCTGCGAGCCTCCGAAGCCGCGCAAGTCCACCGCGATCACGGTATGGCGTTGCGCCAGCCTGGGCATGACTTTGCGCCATTCGTACCAGGTTTCCGGCCAGCCGTGAACCAGAAGCAGCGGAGCGCCTTGACCGCCGATCACGTAATGCAGCTTGACGTCTCCGAGATCCGCCAATCGGGAAGCGAAGCCGGCCGGGACTCCTACCGCCGCAACAACGGGGTCCGCGGGGATTGTTGAAGCGGCAGCCGCGACGGTCCAGCAGGACACTGCCAGGAAAGCGGACAAGTGCTTGGTCATCGATGCAATGCAAGTACTCATTGAGAATTCCGTCCACAAGGTTGGGAAATCGTCATCTAAATATGATACACATGTGCATCGTATCGTATTTAAGCTGGCAATGGCAAATGCATGGGAAGAACGTCCTTATCGTCGGCGCAGGCCCCACCGGGCTCGCCCTCGCGTGCGGCCTGCGGAGCGGTCGGATTAGACGCTGGTTGTCGATCATCCCGCTGAACCCGCAAAGACGACCTGTGCTCTCGACCTTCAGCCCAGAGGGCGCCAAATTCTCGATCGGCCTGGCGCGCTGGGCTGCCTGTTCGTGCACCCTGCCGGCCGGAAAAGGACTGCACATGGACCTCGACCTTCCGCACCAGCAAGCGCGTCGCCTCGACATTCCGGCGCTGGCGCATGTTCCTTGCAGGCGCTGCCGCGCATCTGTCCGGCCCACTCGGAAGACAGGGCGTGGCATGCATGAAAGCGAACGGGGACGCCGCGCGTTTCGGGCGGAACATCGGCGCCCATTGGGGGCTGATACACTCCGAGGATGCAGGCGGAGGCTTCAAGGAATGCGTGGCGATCACGCACGCTCGGCCGGGAACGGCACTGGAGGTTCGCCGGAACTTGCGCGCCGGACCACGCCCCATTCCGGCTGGAAGCCCGCTTCCTGAACACACTCAATGATCTCGAATACTAATCAGCAGGTGCGCACCGCGGGAAGACGCCGCGATCCGGTCATCGACGAAACGATACTCAAAGCCGCGCTCGAGTTGTTCCTGGAGCAAGGCGTCGAGGGCGCAAATTTCGAGCAGATTTCCAAGCGTACGGGAATTTCTCGCGCGACGATTTATCGCCGCTGGAGCAACCGCGCCGATCTTCTCAATGCCGCGCTTTGGTCAGCAAAGGCGCCCGGCACTCAGAAGCAGAAGGCGATCCTGGACAAGCCGCCACAGGAGTTCCTAGGCTTCATCGAGGACATGCTTGTCGGCATACTGATGAACCCCAAAGCGCCGAAGCTTGTCGCGCAGCTCATTGGGTCGCTCGCCTCCCATCCCGATCTCCTGGCCAATTACCGCAACCGCTATGTCGAGCCCGCATGGCGGCTCATATCCGAGGCGATCGCCAAGGCGTGGATCGCCGGCGCTATTGAGACCGTGCCCGATCCCGCGCTTGTGCGCGACATGCTCGCCGGCGCTGCCATTCATCGGCTCATTTCGCGGATCGAGCAGCCGATGGAAGACACCGAGCGCACATGGGCCAAGCGCCTGATGCGTCAAACCGGGCTCGTCAGCCGATTGAAATAGCACAGATAAGGACAACATCGCCATCAAGGCCAGCAGTCGCATGGCGGTGTATCTTTTGCTTGACATGATAATGATTCTCATTATTATATTGAAATGTATCCCGTCCTGATCGATTGGTCCAGCCTGCTTCGGTACGGCCTGGTACCTATCGCCTATCGCGGGGTCCTGGCCGCTCGCGGGAAACACACAGCGGAAAGCAGATTCTCACGAAGTAACCATTAAGCGGGACGGCGCGAGCCGTCTCTCAAGCCTAGCCAGCCACCTTTCGGGGAAGCCAGCGAGGGCGATCGAAACATTCTGATCGTCCCGGTTCGCGCCGGAAGGGGAGTTATGAAGCCGTATGTTGCCGGGGGCCGCAGGTCCTTTTTCAAGCGCCAGATGCTGGCTGCTGCCGCCGCCACCTTTGTCTTGGGAGCCCAACCGGCTTGGGCTCAATCCGCCGCCGATGCGCCGGCCGTTGTCGATGCCCAGGCCGCGACCACGCTCGATGCCGTCACCGTGCAGGCCCATCATGACGATGATGCCTATGTCGCCAAGCAGGCTACTGCCGGCAGCAAGACCGACACCCCGCTGATCGAGACGCCGCAGAGCGTCTCGGTGATCACCCGCGAGCAGCTCGACCAGCAGAACGTGCAGTCGCTGAGTCAGGCGCTGGCCTACACCGCCGGCATCAGCACCAACGGCACCGGCACCGACACGCGCTACGACTGGCCGCAGATCCGCGGCTTCAGCGCCAGCACCTACGGCCTGTACCTCGACGGCCTGCGCTGGATGCCCAACGAGTTTTCCGGCCGCTTCGACACCTACGGCCTGGAGCAGATCCAGGTGCTGAAGGGGCCGGCCTCGGTGCTTTACGGACAAAGCACCCCGGGCGGCTTGATCGACATGGTCAGCAAGATGCCGACCGCCGAAGCGCTGCACGACGTGCAGATCGACTACGGCAGCTATGCCCTGCGCCAGGTCAAAGCCGATATCAGCGGCCCCATCGGTGGCGGCAGCGGCGATGACGCGCACTGGCTGTATCGCCTCACCGCCCTCGCCCACGACAACAACACCCAGATCGATTTCACCCAGGACAAGCGCCTGTTCCTGGCGCCGGCCCTGACCTGGAAACCGGACGGCGACACCCGCCTCACCTTCCTCGGCAACTTCCAGCGCGACATCCTCGGCAGCTTCTATCCCTTCCTGCCGGCACAAGGCACGGTGTTGCCCAACCCCAACGGCAAGATCCCGACCGGCGCCTTCTTCGGCGATACCGACTTCAACGCCTATTCGCGCGTGCAGTACGCACTCGGCTACCAGTTCGAGAAACGCTTCGGCGAGGTCTGGACCCTGCGCCAGAACTTCCGCTACAACCGCTTCCGCAACGATAACTGGCAGCAGGAGTACGGCGCCGAGCTGGAGCCGGACCTGCGCACCCTGGACCGCGACGCCTTCGCTTCCCAGGGCGATGAACGGGCTTATGCCGTCGACAACCAGGCGCAGGCGCACTGGACGATGGGGCGTTTCGAGCAGACGGTGCTGGTCGGCGCCGACTATGGCTGGCAGAAACTCGTCGACGGCGAAGTTTCCAATTACAGCGGCGGCACCTCGTCCATCGACATCTACGATCCGGTCTACAACCAGCCGGTGCCGACGCTCACGCCCGACACCAACTCCTCGCAGCACGCCACCCAGGCCGGCATCTACCTGCAGGACCAGATCAAGTTCGACCGGAAATGGGTCCTGCTGCTGGGCGGACGCCAGGACTGGGCCACCGCCACCACGCACAACTGGCTGCCCGGCGGCGGCGAAACCAGCCAGGACGACCACAAGTTCAGCGGCCGCGTCGGCGCGGTCTACGTGTCCGATATCGGCCTGGCGCCGTATGTGAGCTATTCCGAGTCCTTCCTGCCGACCAGCGGCACCGATTTCGCCGGCGCGCAGTTCAAGCCGACCACCGGCAAGCAGGTCGAGGGCGGCATCAAGTACCAGCCCAAGGGCTTCAACAGCTTCATCACCGTCTCGGTGTACGACATCCGCGAACAGAATGTGCAGGAGACCGATCCCGATCATCCGGGCTACTCCATCCAGACCGGCGAGCTCCGCTCGCACGGCATCGAAGTGGAAGGCGTGGCCAACCTGGCCAGGGGCCTGAACCTGCGCCTGGCTTATACCGCCGATCCGGTGAACACCACCGGCAGCGTCGATCCGACCCAGCTCGGCGTGCGGCCGACGGTGACGCCGGAGCATATGGCTTCGCTGTGGGCGGACTACGCCGTGCTGCAAGGGCAGCTCTCCGGCCTGGGCCTGGGCGCCGGCGTGCGCTACCTCGGCAACACCTATGGCGGCACCTATACCGCGGGGACCAGCCAGGTGCCGTTCACTGTGCCGAGCTACACCCTGGTGGACGCCGCCATCCACTACGACTGGCGCCAGATCCGCTTCGCCGTCAATGCGGACAACCTGCTCGACCGCACTTACGTCGAAGGATGCTATGGCGGCACGGTCTGCTCCTATGGCAATCGCCGCAACGTCATCGGCAGCGTGCGCTATAGCTGGTAGGAGAGGGAACCCGCATGCTGAAGTCCAGAACGATCCGCAGCTGGTACTGGGTGCACAAGTGGAGCAGCCTGGTCTGCACCGTGTTCCTGCTGATGCTGTGCCTGACCGGCCTGCCGCTGATTTTCCGCGACGAGATCGACGCGGCGTTCGGTCACGATGCGCCGGCGGCCGAGCTGCCCGAAAGCACGCCGGATGCGAGCCTGGATCGCATCGTCGCAGAGGGCCGGCAGCGCTATCCGCAGGAGTATGTGCGTTCGCTGTTCTGGGACGAAGACCGTCCGCATGTGGTCAACCTGTTCCTGGCGGCGGGACCGGACACCGACGATCCCGCGCGCAACCGCTTCATGGCCTTCGATGCCCGCACCGCGCAGCTGCTCGACGAGCACCAGCCCAGCCTGGATTTCATGTCGGTGATGCTGCGTCTCCACGAGGAGCTGTTCCTGGACCTGCCGGGCGAGCTGTTTCTCGGGCTGATGGGCCTGCTGTTCGTGGCGTCGATCGTCTCCGGGGTGGTGGTCTACGGGCCGTTCATGCGCAAGCTGGAATTCGGGACGGTGCGGCGCGACAAGTCGCGGCGGGTGCGCTGGCTGGATCTGCACAATCTGCTGGGCATCGCGACCCTGCTGTGGACGCTGGTGGTCGGCGCCACCGGCGTGATGAATACGCTGGCCACGCCGCTGTTCGGCCTGTGGCGCGCACAGGCGCTGCCGGTGCTGCTGGCCCAGTATCGCGGCAAGCCGATGCCGGAGGTGGCGCAGTTCGGCTCGGTGGACCAGGCTGTTGCCAGCGCGCGCCAGGCGCTGCCGGGCAACGAGATCGGCAGCGTGGTGTTTCCCACGGCGCGCTTCGGCAGCCCCCGCCATTACATCATCTGGACCAGGGGACAGACCCCGGTCACCTCGCGCCTGTTCACGCCGGTGCTGGTGGACGTGCAGACCAATGCCTTGACGCAGGCGCAAGGTCTGCCCTGGTACCTGAGGGCGCTCGAGGTGTCACGGCCGCTGCACTTCGGCGACTATGGCGGCCTGCCCTTGAAAATCATCTGGGCGCTGCTGGATGTGGTGGCGATCGAGGTGCTCGGCAGCGGGCTGTACCTGTGGCTGGCGCGGCGCAAGTCGCCGATCGAGGCGCGCATTGCCGAGATCGAGCGCGGCGAGGTCAATGCATTCGAGACCGCGCAGGTACCGACGCCATGAGGACCACAGAAGCCGCCGCCTCGCCGCGGCGCTCGACGGCGTGGCGTGTATTCCGCATACCCGCGCTGCTCGCCGCGGTGAGCATCTTCGGCCTGATCTCGGCCTTGCTGGGGGATGGCATCTGGAACGGGCTGTCCTGGGTGGCATTGGGCGTGCCGCTGCTGGTGGTTGCTTATTTCAGCCTGAAGCGGGCGTCCGGCTGACTTAACTCCCTCTCCGCGTAAGCGCCGTAGGATGTGCTGAGCGTAGCGAAGCGCATCGTTTACCGCGGCACAGCACTCGATTGATGCGCTTCGCTGCGCTCAGCACATCCTACCTGCTGACTTAATCCCCTCTCCCCGTAGGCGGGGAGAAGGAGTTAGTTCAGACTCTCCCTAAAGCATCGGATCTTCAGCATCGCGCAACTGCCGCGCGGCGCGCAGATCGGCATCGGCCTGACTGGGCTTGGCCGGCGCGCGCGAGCGGGACCTGGAGCGCTTGGCCAGCCAGTCGGCGGAGCCGGCCCACACTTCCTTCTGCGCCTTGCCGCCGAGCATCACGCCCATATGCCCGCCGGGGGCGATGCGGAATTCCTTGTCCTTGCTGGCGACGATGTCGACGATCTGGTGGGCGATGTCGGCCGGCACCAGGCTGTCGCTGGCCCCGGCATAGACCAGCAACGCCGCCTTGATGCGGTCCAGCTCCGCCACCGCGCCGCCGAATTCGACGCGGCCGACGGCGAGGCTGTTGTCCACCGCCATCTTCACCACCATGTCCTGGATCACGCCGCCAGGATAGTCCAGCATGTTGTTGAGGTAATCGGAGGTGGTGCTGTAGCTCTCGACGAACTCGCGATCCCACAGACGCGTGATCAGGTCCCAGTAGGTGGTGACGCTCTTGAGCGGGTCGGTCAGCTTGAACGCCAGCGTGGTCAGCCAGCCCGGGGCGTGCAGCTTGATCGGGGCCAGGTTGTGCAGGCGGAAACCGGTGAACTTGCGGATCAGGCGCGCCGGCGTGTTCAGGGCCGAAGCGGCGCGGGCGACGATGCCGCCGCCGCGCAGGTCGATCGGGCTGGCCACGGTGACCAGGTTGCGGATGTGCCGGTCATGGCTCAAACCGGCATGCAGCAGGCACAGCAGGCCGCCCATGCACCAGCCCATCAGGGAAACATCCTTCACCCCCGAATGCGCGCGCACCGCGGCGATGGCCTCGCCCATCATGGTGTCGGCATAGTCCTTCATGCCGAGATGGGCATGGCGCCGTTCGGGCACACCCCAATCGACCAGATAGGTGCGGAAGCCGCGCGCCGCCAGGTAGCGCACCAGGCTGCGCTGCGGCAGCAGGTCGAAGGTTTCGGTGGTCACGCCCAGCGGCGGCACCAGCAGCAGCGGCAGGGCGTGCTGCTTGCGCTGCACCCGCATGACGCTGCCGTCGGCCAACTCGATCTGCGATTCGGGCAGCGCGTAATAACGCACCGACATCGGATCGCCCTTGTAGACGATGTTGAACGGGGTCAGGCCGGACTTGATCAGGATCTCGCGCAGGAACAGCCAGTCGAAGGCATTGTCCGCCACGGCCAGGGTGCGCTCGTTGAGCGCCAGGCCGCGATTGAGCAGGCGTTTCAGCAGGCCGTTCATGCTCCCGCTCCCGCACGCGGGCTCAGTTGCGCTACCTCGTCCACACTCAGGTGACGCCAGGCGCCCTTTTGCAGATCGCCGAGGATCACCGGACCGATGGCCACGCGCACCAGCCGCTGCACTTCGTAGCCCAGGGCCGCGAGCAGGCGGCGGATGTGGCGGTTGCGGCCTTCGTCGAGCACTACTTCGAGCCAGGCGTTCTTCTCGCCCGAGCGCAGCAGGCTCGCGCGCAAAGCCGACAGGTGCTCTCCCTCATCGCTGATGCCAGCCAGCATGGCGGAGAGCGCAGCGGCATCGGGAATGCCGGCGACCTGGACGTGGTAGGTCTTTTCGAGCCGCGCCACCGGGTCGGTGATGCCCGCCGCCCAGGCGGTATCGTTGCTCAGCAACAGCAGTCCCTCGCTGGCCTGGTCGAGACGCCCGACCGGACCGAGCCAGGGCAGGCCCGCGCCTTCGAGCAGGCCATAGACCGTATCGCGGCCGCGCTCGTCGGCGGCGCTGACCACCACCTTGCGCGGCTTGTTCAGGGCGATGTAGACGCGCGATGCAGCTTCCACCTCGACCCCGTCGACGGCGATGCGCTCGCGCCCGGCCAGGGTGGGCCGCTCCGGATTGCGCTCGACACGCCCCCCCACGCTGACGCGCCCGGCCAGGACCATCGCCTCGGCCTGGCTGCGCGAGCAGACGCCGAGCTTGGACAGGACCCTGGCGAGACCGTACCGAGGCGCGGACGCCTGGCGTGGAGCGGAAGGACGGGATGGCAGCTGTTTGCGCATCGGCTTCTGTGGAATTCCGGGCCGCGATATAGATAAATCTGCAAGTGGGAAACGAAGCACAAGCGTCATACCGGCGAAAGCCGGTATCCAGTACGACAACAGCACTGCAGTCCGAACCACTGGATACCGGCTTTCGCCGGTATGACGCAATGGGGAGGGTTTCCGCAATAGCCGTGGAATTATGCGCCAGTCCGCGTATGCCGATCCATGAAGCGGCGCATCAGCTTGAGATAGATCCCTTAGGGCGGCCTGTGGCCCCCGATGGCTTCGCGACGCAGGCGGCGCATGGCGGGCACGGCCCGCCCTACTGTAGCCGGGCGGAAAATTCTCAGTTCCGCGACAAGCCGAACGCAGCCAGCACCTGCTGATTGTCCGCGCCCAGTGCCGGACTCTCGCCCAGTTGCAGGCGCGGCGTGGAGAACTGGATCGGCATGGTGAAAGCGGGCTTGCCGCCGATGGATTCGACCAGGCCGCGGGCCAGCACCTGCTCGTTGCGCAGCACTTCATCCGGGCCAAGAATGGCGGAAGCGCAGCTGTCCTCATGCGCCAGCAGGGCATCCCATTCGTCGCGTGTGCGGCTCTTGAACAGCGCCACCAGTTCCTGGCGCAGGCCATCGCCGGCCTTGCCCGGAGCAAAGGGCATCTTCAGCAGGTCCGGACGCTCCGCCAGGATGCAGACGCGCTGGAAGAACTTGGATTCGAGCGAGCCCAGCGCGAGATGCTTGCCGTCGGCGCATTCATAGATGGCGTAATTGGGCAGGCCGCCGGAGAGCATATCCAGCCCGCGCACCGGCGCCTTGCCGAGCGTGCGCATCGAGGCCAAGGTCGCCACCTGCAGGGCCAGCGTGCCGTCCATCATGCCGACGTCGACCATGCTGCCCTGCCCCGATGCCTTCGCCCCGATCACCGCGGCGAGAATGCCGATGGCGCAGGTCAGCGCCCCGCCGGCGAGATCGGCGATCTGGAAATTGGACGGTGCCGGCGGACCGCCGGCGCTGCCGATCTGGTCCAGCACGCCGGCGTAACCGCAGTAGTTCATGTCATGGCCGGGGCGATCGCGATAAGGGCCGCTCTGGCCGTAGCCGGTGAGCGCCGCATAGACCAGGCGCGGATTGAGCGCCTTGAGCGCCTCGTAGCCGCAGCCGAGCTTGTCCATCACGCCGGGTCGGAACGACTCCAGCACCACGTCGCTCTGCTCCACCATGCGGTGAAACAATTCCACGTCCGCCGGCTTGCGCAGATCCAGCGTCACCGATTTCTTGCCGCGATTGACCAGGGCGAACATCTCGGGCGACAGGCTGCGCGTGTAGTCGCCGCCGTTGGGCTCCTCGATCTTGATCACCTCGGCGCCGAGCTGCGCCAGATAGAGGGTGCAGAAGGGACCGGGCAGCAGGCGCGACAGGTCGAGGACGCGGATACCGGAGAGGAGAGGGTTGGCAGTAGAGTTCACGTTCATTCACCAGTAAGTCAAAGCGATCTCGCGCAAAGACGCAAAGACGCTAAAAAAGCAAACCACCTAATAGAAGCTCAAGGAAGAATTCTGACATCGTCAATTATTTTTCTTCGCGTCTTTGCGTCTTTGCGTCTTTGCGCGAGATTTCTTTGGGCCATTACAGCGTCCGCGAGATCAGTTCTTTCATGATCTCATTGGTGCCGCCGTAAATGCGCTGGGCGCGGCTGTCGATATAGGCCTTGGCGATGGGATATTCCATCATGTAGCCGTAGCCGCCGTGCAGCTGCACGCATTCGTCGATGACCCGCGACATCATGTCCGAGCACCAGTACTTGGCGGTGGCGGCGGCATCGACGCCGAGCTTGCGCTTGAGCACCAACTCCAGGCAGCGGTCGACGAAGACCTGGCCGATGGAGATCTCCGCCTTCATCTCCGCCAGCTTGAAACGCGAGTTCTGGTAGGCCGCCACCGGCTTGCCGAAGACCTTGCGGTTGCGGGTGTATTCGAGGGTGTGCTTGAACGCAGCTTCCGCGCCGGAGACGGAGATGATGGCGATGATCAATCGCTCCCAGGCCAGCTCCTGCATCAGCATGATGAAGCCCATACCTTCCTTGGGGCCGAGCAGGTTGGACTGCGGCACGCGCACGTCCTTGAAGAACAGCTCGCAGGTGTCCTGCGCATGCATGCCCACTTTCTTCAGCGGCTTGCCCTTGCTGAAGCCGGCGCGGTCCGCTTCCACCACGATCAGCGACATGTCCTTGGCGCCCTCGCCGCTGTCGCCGGTCTTGGCCACTACCACCACCAGGTCGCAGAGATAGCCATTGGTGATGAAGATCTTGGAGCCGTTGATGACGTAGTCGTCGCCGTCCTTCACCGCGCGGGTCTTCACCGCCTGCAGATCGGAGCCGGTGCCCGGCTCGGTCATGGCGATGGCGCCGACCAGTTCGCCGGTGGCCATCTTCGGCAGCCACTGCTTCTTCTGTGCCTCGTTGCCGAAATTGTTGATGTAGTTGGCGACAATGTCGGTGTGCAGGTTGAAGCCGATGCCGGAAGCGCCGGCAGCGGACAGCTCCTCCATCATGATCACGCTGTAGAGCCGGTCGGTGCCGGCGCCGCCGTACTGCTCCGGCATGGTGTTGCAGAGGAAGCCCAGTTCGCCGGCCCGGTTCCAGATGGCGCGGTCCACATGCTGCTGCTCTTCCCAGCGCTCGTGGTGCGGCATGATTTCCTCGGCGATGAAACGCCGCACCGTCTTGCGGAAATCCTCGTGCTCGGCGCTGAAAATGGTTCTGGGGATCATGCGGGCTCCGTCCGTTCGTTTATTTACATACAGTCTGGACTGTATCATACTGAGCACATGTCAGCCCGAACAAGTTGTCTTTGAGCGCCGCCAGCGCCCCCGCCCGCCGCACCCAGGCCGAGCGCAGCGACGCCATGCGCCGGCGACTGCTCGCCGCCACGCTGGAAAGCCTGGCCGAGGATGGCTATGCCGGCAGCACGCTCAGCTCGATCGTGCGCCGCGCCGGCGTCTCGCGCGGCGCGCAGGTGCACCACTACCCGAGCAAGCAGGCCCTGATCCTCGACGCGGCGGATGACCTGCTGCGCAGCAGCTACCGCACGCTGGGCGCCGTGCTGCTATCGGTGGCGGACGAGGACAACCGGCTGGAAATGCTGGTCAAGGCCACCTGGGAGCAGCTGTTCGCTACGCCGCTGTACCGCGCCTACAGCGAGCTATTGGTGGCGAGCCAGCGCGATCCGGTGTTGGCCGAAGCGCTGCGCGGCATGCTGCTGCGGGTGAGCAAGGTGTTCGAGCCGGCAGTGGAGCACTACTTCATGCCGGCACCCGGCACGCGCGAGAATCTCAAGGCGGTATTCCTGCAATTCAGCTGCCTGCTCGGCGGCATGGCCTCGCAGGCGCATCTGTTCAACGATCCTGCTTACGTCACCGCCCAGCTCAAGCTGTGGACGCGGCAGGCGCAACTGGTGATGCGCGCCCGGAAAGGCGTGCGCACGCCGCCGCCACGGCCGGCGGAGTGGGATCGGCCGCGGCGCGATTGACCGCGCGGAAGAATTTCATCGAACAGTGGCATACGCAGGACCAAAGCACTGGGATGAACACATGGAGATGACCGCCGTTGCCTTGGTCATACTTTGGTGATACCGTTTACTTCATGAAAGTAGCCATTTCCGTTCCCGATGCTGTATTTGCGCAAGCGGAACATCTCGCCCGTGAACTCAACAAGTCTCGTAGCCAGCTATATTCGGAAGCGATAGCCGATTATGTTGGATCTCGCGGAGCGATTGCGGTCAGGGAGAAACTCAACACCGTCTATGGCGCCGAGAAATCCGCAGTGGATAGCGCCCTGAACCAGGCCCAACTCCAATCTCTGACCGATGAAGCGTGGTGAAGTCTGGTGGGCATCTTTGCCCGCCCCTGCTGGCTCCGGTCCAGGAATGCGACGCCCGGTTGTGGTCCTGCAGTCCAATCCGTTCAACGACAGCCGCATCGCCACCGTCGTCATCGCCGCTATAACCTCAAACCTGGCTTTGGCCGAGGCTCCGGGTAATGTACGCATCGGCAAATCGGATTCGGGCCTGACCAAGCCCTCGGTCGTTAATGTATCTCAGATACTGACAGTAGATCGTTCTTACCTCACGCAGCGCATTCGTGCGCTGCCCAGCCTGATCATGAACCGGGTGGATGACGGGCTGCGGCTGGTATTGGGCTTGTAAAGACATCTGTCAGCTCCGGCAGCGCCGGCCGACACCAACACGGGGGGCACCAACCCGCGAAGCCGGATAGACACCCGGCAAAGCAGTTGTACGCTCCGCGAGGGAAATGCTAAATTCGCGCCGTCGAAAAAGGCCGGCTTGGTCTGGGTAAGCCCAAGCCCTTCCAGTGATGGAAGCTCTTATCCTTGGCTGTTCGCAATGAGATACCTCGACGTTTCCGGCGCATTTGCGTCCCGGGTTCGTCCGAGTGTAGTTATTGTTCGACACGCTGCTCCGGCGAACCCCATTTTGGAGTGGCTTCATGATCCATGACGTGGTGATTGCCGGTGCCGGCCCGGTCGGCTTGTTTCTCGCCTGTGAGCTTCGCCTCGCGGGCCTCTCGGTGCTGGTACTGGAGCAGGCCGAGGACCCGCGCTCCCCCTTGAAGCGGCTGCCGTTCGGCATGCGCGGCCTTTCGGCGCCTACCCTCGAAGCCTTCTATCGGCGCGGCTTGCTGAACGACATCGCGGCTCCGCCGCGCGCGAAAGATGCCCCGGGCGGCGGCGACGCTCCGGCCGGCGCGCACTGGATGCAGCAGGCGCGCCGCCCGGGCGGCCATTTCGCCGGCATCCAGTTCTACCAGGACAACATCGACGTCTCGAAATGGCCGTATCGCCTGCCGGGTCCAGCCGGCACCAATATGCCGGTCGAACTGGAATACCTGGAATCCGTCCTGGCCGCTCGCGCCGCCGCGATGGGGGCCGGGATCAGACGCGGCCTCGGCGTCGAGAACTTCGACCAGTCGGACGAGGAAGTGACTGTACGCGCCGGTACCGAAACTTTCCGCGGGCGCTGGCTCGTCGGCTGCGATGGCGGCCGCAGCACCGTGCGCAAGGCCGGCGGCTTCGAGTTCGCCGGCACCGATCCCGAGTTCACCGGCTATTCCGTTGAAGTCGGGATGGCAGATCCGGAGAAGCTGCGCCCGGGCCGCCACTACACGGCGACGGGCATGTATACGTACCAGCAGCCCGGGACCATCGCGATGGTCGATTTCGACGGGGGCGCTTTCCATCGCAGCCAGTCGATCACGCTTGAGCATGTGCAGGCGGTATTGCGCCGCGTCTCCTGCACCGACGTCACCGTAACGGCCCTCCCGCTTGCCACCACCTGGACGGATCGCGCCCACCAGGCGACGGCTTACCGCAAGGGGCGGGTGCTGCTCGCCGGCGACGCCGCGCACATCCATTCTCCCCTGGGCGGCCAGGGGCTCAACCTCGGGCTTGGCGATGCGATGAATCTTGGATGGAAGCTTGCCGCCACCATCCGCGGCGACGCGCCGGCCGGTCTGCTCGACAGCTACTGGGGCGAACGGCATCCGGAGGGAGCGCGGGTTCTCGACTGGTCGCGCGCCCAGGTCGGGTTGATGCGGCCGAGCCGGAGTTCGCGCGCGCTCGAAGCCATCATCCGCGATCTCATCGACACGCGCGACGGCGCGACCTACTTCGCCGAGCGGGTGTGGGGTGTTTCCCTGCGCTACGATCTTGGCGGCAGCCACCCGCTGGTGGGCCGCAGCGCTCCCGACTTCGAGCTGCTCGACGGGACGAGGCTAGGCGCACTCCTCGGCAAGGGCAGAGGCCTGTTGCTGGACTTTGACGTTCGCGCACCGCTGCAAGCGCTTGCGAGCCGCTGGAACGATCGGATTACATATGTCGCAAGTGACGCCAGGGACCGGCTGGGCTTGAGCGCGGTGTTCGTGCGCCCCGACGGCTTCGTCGCCTGGGCCGGTGAGGCTACGCCCGACCTTGAGGAAGCCGCTCAGGCCGCGTCGCGATGGTTCGGCGAACCCGGGGCTGTCTGAAACCTGCAAATGCCCGGAGTGGTCACCGATAGAAATCGGGGACTTGCCCGGGTTTCAACCCCTACACTCGCCGAATCAATACCTCGGTGCGGGGTAGTACGCCGGCGCCGGCGGATAGTACGGCCGGTAAACCACGCGCGGGGCATAGTAGATGACCCGCGGCGGCTGTGCGTAGTAGGCACTGGGTGCTGGCGCGGGCGGTGCGTAGTAGGCGCTGGGCGCTGGCTGTGAGTAGTAGGCTGCTGGCGGCGGCTGTGCGTAATAGGCTGCTGGTGCCGGCGCGTACGTCGCGGCTGGCGGCGGCGCATAGTAGGCCGGACGCGGCGCCGGCCCTACCGCCGGATTGAAGGCCGGCCCGAGCGGGCCCTCGAAGCGGCCGGTGAACGGTGCGGTGGCCAAAGCCGCCGCCGTGTTCAGCACCACCCCTGCCGCAACGAACGGCATGGTGATGACGGTGGCGATGACGTCGCCGGGGCCGTTGTTGTAGGGCCGGTCGTAATAACCATCGGCGCTCGCCATATTCGGCAGGATTGCCGCAAGACCCAGCACCGTACAGCCAACCATTTGCTTGTTCATCTAGCCGTTACCCCGCGCCCGTGGATTGGGGCGATGGTTGGACTTATACACTATCGCGCCTGAATGGGAGGTGAACCCAGGGAACAGGGCGGATTTGCACCCGGTGGACGGCGCTGCCCCGCGCAAAACCACCTGATTCAGCGTATGTAGAGCAGGACTATCCCGCCTTGCCTGAATTCAATGAGCTTCTGACTCACCACGCCAGCCGCGGATCGGCTGCAGGCGGCCTGCACAACGGCACCTCGCACATCATCTCCTGACCGACAGCTCGATGTGCTCGCGACAAAGCAGCTCGATGGAGGTGAAGCCGCCCAGCGGATCGCGGACGTAACGCAGATACGCCGCATAGGCGCGTCGCTCGCCTGCCGGCCGCAGCGCAATTACCACGGCGCCGGAGCGCAACTTCTCCTGCAATTGTTTGAGCATTGGCAGCATCAGCAGCGGATAGCCGCTGAACAGCAGGCAATCCACCGGCTGCTCGATGCGCGACAGCGCCTGTTCGGGCTGGCCTTCGCGCAGGTCGACATAGCGCGAGACACCGGCGGCGCGCAGACGGCAGCGGGCAAGCTGCGCCAGCTGGTGCGCCGGCTCGCAGGCGATGATGCCGCGGTCGCCGGCGTGTCGCTGATTGGCGCGCATGGCGCAGGCCAGCCAGATGGTGGCGGCGGCATCCCCTGCTCCCAGCGCGACCGCCAGACGCGCGTCGCCGAGGCGCGCCAGCTGGTACAGCAGGGCGCCGCATTGCGCGCTGATGGGCCGATGCGGACAGCCGGCACAGGCAGGCGCTGCCGGCCGCAGCAGACTGCGCAGCAATTCGCGCAACGCCATCCATCTGCCGGGCCAGCCGGCGCCGTCGGCATGCAGGGCCGCGAGCGTTGCTTCGGCGCGGCTGCGATCGCAGTCGGCGGCGCCGGCGGATCGCTCCCGCTTGCTGCCCGCCAGGCGCAGCGGCTGCGGCAGCACCTCGCGATCCAGGCTGTCAGTGAACACGCAGTCCCTCCGGCAGGGGCTCCCGCATGAAGCCGCCGAGGCAGACCGCCACGTCGGCGACGCTGGCGGCGATGGCGCTGGGCCGCAGCTCGCACAGCGTCGGCAGCGGCGCGCGGCCGTAGCCCAGGGCGATGGCGCGCAGGTGCAGGCGCCGCGCCGCCAGCAGCTCGCAGGGGTGATCGCTGAGCAGCAGCCAGGACGAGGGCGGCTCGCCGCTGTTCTCGATGACGTGCTCCATCAGGGGCAGGCGGATGCCGGGCGCGCACTGCTGCTCGGGGGTGATGATGGAGCGCGGGAAATGCTGCAGGCCATAGACATCGAGCAGGCGCGAGGCGGCGTCGGCGCCGATGTGGGTCAGGTAGTGCAGTTCCACCCGCCATTCGGCGGCCAGCTTGAACAGCAGTTGCAGGCTGCCCGGCCGCAGGGTGCAGAGGTAGCGGCCGGTTTCGTCATAGTGATGGAAGTAACGGGCGCAGGCTTCGGCGATGCACAGCTGATCCTGGCTGCGCAGCAGGATGGAGAAAGCGTCGCGCAGCGGCGTGCGCAGCGACCAGTGGCGGAACGCATCGTCCGGCAATTTATGGCCAACGTCGTAGAGCGCACAGCGCAAGCTGTGTTTCACGCCGCGGGTGGGATCGAGCAATAAACTTTCCGCATCGAAAATGGCGTGCTTCTGCCCGCCCCGCCCTATTTCGAAACGGTGCCCTGGATCAAGGATCTGCTGCATCGGCCTTCCTCCTGTGTGCGGCGTTGCGATCGTGTGGATCGCGCCGGCTGGCTCCCCGCAGGTGGCTGGCTTAGCGCTGGTGGTTTAGAGCTTATCGGCGGATAAGCCCTCACTTGGTCAGAATCAGTTTCCCGGCCCGCGTCATGCGCAGGCGATACAGGGCGCCGTTGTGCTGGATCAGCAACTCGCGGGCGGCGCCGAACAGCGCCTGGCTGTCGAGCGGGCGCGTGTGTGCCGATGCGTGCGCCGTCGAAGGCGGGTGTGAAGTACTGTGAAGTTCTGGCTGGGACATGCATTGATGATAATGATTATCGTTTGCATGTCAACTGTCGCGAGCAATCTTTCCAGTACGCCCGCCGCGGCGATCCCAGCTCAGTACCACAAGATATAACCATAAGGCTTATGCCGGAGATCGGCCGTTTCTACCATGGGCGACTTTCAAATCATCCGCAGCGCATGAGCATCCGTCCCCACCGTGGCTTCACCATTCTCCTGACCGGCCTGGCCGCGGCCGGCAAGACCACCATCGCCACCCGGCTGCATCAATTGCTGGCAGCCGAATACGGGCGCTCGGTGACGGTACTGGACGGCGACGTGGTGCGCGAGATGTTGTCCTCCGGACTGACCTTTTCGCGCGCCGACCGCGAGCTGAACATCCGCCGCATCGGCTACGTCGCCGGCGAGGTCACGCGGCATGGCGGCATCTGCATCGCCGCCGCCATCGCGCCATTCCGCGGCGCACGCGCCGACGCCGCGGCGCGGGTGCGCCAGTTCGGCCGCTACTACGAGATCCATGTCGCCACGCCGCTGGCCGAGTGCGAAAGACGCGATCCGAAGGGACTCTACCGGCAGGCACGCCTGGGCGAAGTGAGAAACCTGCCCGGCATCGATGCGCCATACGAGGTGCCGGAACAGCCAGACCTGCGCATCGATACGCGGCTGCTCGGAGTGGAGGAGGAAACGCGGCTGATCTTGGCACTGGCTGCCGGCGACGGACTACTCTGAAGTCCGATCTCTCTTGGGAGCAGCAGGATGTGCTGACCCCGGACTTGATCCGGGGGAAGCGCATCGTTTACCGCGATACGACGCTCGATTGATGCGCTTCGCTACGCTCAGCACATCCTACGCCGCTTGATGTTCCACCGCTCTTTCGAACAGTCACTTGCAGGTGTGGTTCGAGTCCGGGCGGCTGCGTTTCAGCGTCGGCGGCGGTGATTCGGCCAGCAGCGCGGGGATGCTCTGAGGATTAACGCGAGTTAATGTTTCGGCAATGCCTCGCTAGCGGCGGGAGCATAATCTGCATGGCAGGCGATAGCGTGGGCTGTCGCGCCACAGCCGAGCCCGGCTGAAGGAGGTTCAGATGCGCAAGTTACTGGTGTCGATACCGATGATGGTGTTGGCCTTGTCCGGCGCTGGCTGCGCCGACGAGCCGCAACAGCAGGCCCAGCTGGCAGCGCGGTCCACCGAGGTCGCCGCCATCGCGCCGGCCCCGCCTGAAGCCGCCAATCCCAAAGCGTTGGTGTGCACGGATGTCGTGTACACCGGGACGATGATTCCCAGGAAGGTCTGCAACACCGAAGATCAGATAGTCCAGCAGGAACATCGGCCGCCGGCGCTCGTGCAGGGCACTCCCTATGATAAAATATTTCTTTATATTTATTAATGTTTTGTGCGGCATTCCTGCGAGTGCACCGGAGGAATATATGCCGCATCCTCAAGAGTTCCGAGATCGGATGTAAGCGGCGTTGGGGCGCCAGTGAGATTGCCCGACGCCAGGGAGTGGGTAGGCAGTTCGTTTACCAAGTGCGTGATCGGCTGGTGTTGGAGGGAGAGCTATTTCATTGCTGCGACCGCCCTCTCCCGGCCCTGCGGGCCACCCTCTCCCGTAAACGGGAGAGGGGACGGGAGCAGTCTTCATTTCAGTAGCGCGGCGTTCGGCAATCGATCACTTCCGGTTGGCCCGCGCCAGCCGGTGCAAAGTCGCCACCAGCAGATCCACTTCCTCGCAGGTGTTGTAGAAGGCCAGCGAGGGGCGCACCGTGGCTTCCAGGCCGAAGCGGCGCAGGATCGGCTGGGCGCAGTGGTGGCCGGCGCGCACGGCGATGCCTTCGCGGTTGAGGGCGGTGCCGACATCCTCGGGACGATAGCCTTCCAGCACGAAGGACAGCACGCTGGCCTTGTCGCGGGCGGTGCCGATCAGGCGCAGGCCGGGCACAGTCTTCATGCCCTGGGTGGCATAGACCAGCAGGCCGTGCTCGTACTGCGCGATGTTCTCCATGCCGACTCGCTCGATGTAGTCGATGGCGGCGCCCAGGCCGACCGCGTCGGCGATGTTGCCGGTGCCGGCCTCGAAGCGCGCCGGCGCCTTGTGGTACTGGGTCTTCTCGAAGGTGACGTCGCTGATCATGTTGCCGCCGCCCTGCCACGGTGGCATGGCGTTGAGCAGTTCGGACTTGCCGTAGACCACGCCGATGCCGGTGGGCCCGAACACCTTGTGGCCGGAGAGGACATAGAAGTCCGCATCCAGCGCCTGCACGTTGACGCGCAGGTGCGACACCGCTTGCGCGCCGTCGACCAGCACCACGGCGCCGGCGCGATGGGCCAGCTCGATCATCTCCTTCACCGGGGTGATGGTGCCCAGGGCATTGGAGACCTGGGTGAAGGCGACGATCCTGGTGCGGTCGTTGAGCAGCCGGGTGTATTCCTCCAGCAGCACCTGGCCGTCGCTATCAACCGGAGCGACGCGCAGCTTGGCCCCGGTTTCGGCGGCGATCTGCTGCCAGGGCACGATGTTGGCGTGGTGCTCCAGCCAGGTGACGACGATCTCGTCGCCGGGCAGCAGATTCTGCTTGCCCCAGCTCTTGGCCACCAGGTTGATGCCCTCGGTAGCGCCGCGCACGAAGACGATCTCCTCGGCGGAAGCGGCGCCGAGGAAGCGCGCCACCTTGCTGCGCGCGCCTTCGTAGGCGTCGGTGGCGCGCGCCGCCAGCTCGTGCGCGGCACGATGGATGTTGGAGTTCTCGTGGGCGTAGAAGTAGGCCAGCCGGTCGATCACCGACTGCGGCTTCTGCGTGGTGGCGGCATTGTCCAGCCACACCAGGGGACGGCCGTTGACGCGCTCGGACAGGATGGGGAAATCGCGCCGTACGGCGTGCACATCGAACGGCGGGTGCGCCGAGTTGGAAACCTTGGGCACGTCGGCGGCAGCAGCCGGAGCGCCGGCTTGATCGACGAAGTAATACTGCCCCGCCGGGGCAGCGCTCCTGGATGCATCCGGCGCCGCGGCAGAACGATCGTCGCGTACAATTTCCTGCAGCAACTGCTGGATGTCCACCTGCCCGGGCAAAGCATACGACTGCGGCAGGATCAGGTCTTCCTGCGCACCCGGCAACTGGCGCGACGCGGCCGGATAGCCGCTGGCCTCGCCGAGGAAGTAATACGGGGTACTCGGCACCGACACCGGCGTCGAGGGCAGGTCCGGCTGGGTGGGCGCGCTCGGCGGGCCGAGTTTTGGAATCTCCGTGCCATAGGCCGGCGGCCGGCTGATCGACTCGCCGAACGGCACGTTCGGAACACCGGCCGGCACGCTGTTGGCGGGCGCAGCCGGCGCGGCGGAGCCGGGTGCGGCCTGGCTGGCGGCGGCCACCGATGAAGAAGGCGGCTTGGCCTGCGGACCCTGCGCTGTCGCCAGCGTCGAGTTCAGTCCCGGCGCGTAGCCCTGCGGCGGCTGCGGCTCGGCCATCGGCACCGCCGGCGGATCGGGCGGCTGCGGGCCGAGATGCGGAACACCGGTACCGAAGGCCTGCGGGGCGCTCGGGGTTTCGCTATAGGGCAGGCGCGGCGGACCGGAAGCCGAGGTGGACACGGACGGGCGCGCGCCCTCCCCCGGCACCTGCGAGGCGGCGGCTTGCGGCGACGAGGGCGGCGTGGCCTGCGGAATGTAGCCGGCGACCGGCACGCCGAGCGAGGCCGAGCCCGGCAGCGCGGCGAAGAACTCGCCGGCCAGCCGGGCCAGCGTGGCTTCGTCGGGCAGGCCGAAGGGCGGCGTCAGGCCCGGCAGCGCCGCGCCCTGACCCTCACTTGTAGGTGTCGGCGTATTCATGGTACTTGCCGACTTCCACGTCATCGAGCACCGCCAGCGCATCGTCGGTGAGCACGGCCAGCGAACAATACAGCGAGATCAGGTAGGAACCGATGGCGCTGCGGTTGATGCCCATGAAGCGCACCGACAGTCCCGGCGCCTGCTCGCCCGCCAGCCCCGGCTGGAACAGGCCGACCACGCCCTGGCGCTTCTCGCCCACACGCAGCAGGATCACCTTGGTCTTGCCGTCGGAGAGCGGCACCTTGTCCGAAGGAATCAGCGGCAGGCCGCGCCAGGTCAGGAACTGCGCCCCGAACAGGCTCACCGTGGGCGGCGGCACGCCGCGGCGCGTGCACTCGCGGCCGAAGGCGGCGATGGCCAGGGGATGGGTCAGGAAGAAAGCCGGCTCCTTCCACACCTTGGTGAGCAGGTCGTCGAGGTCGTCCGGAGTCGGCGCGCCGCTGAGGGTGCTGATGCGCTGCTCGTCGTGGACGTTGGCGAGCAGGCCGTAGTCCGGATTGTTGATCAGCTCGCTTTCCTGCCGCTCCTTGACGATCTCGATGGCCAGGCGCAGCTGCTCGCGGGTCTGGTCGTGCGGGCTGCTGTAGAGATCGGCGACGCGCGTATGCACGTCCAGCACGGTGGTCACCGAGTTGAGGTAGTACTCGCGCGGATGCTCGTCGTAATCGACGAAGCTCTGCGGCAACTCGGATTCGTCGCTGTGCGGCAGCGCCGATTCCTTGTGCTGCGAGCAGGCGATCTGCATCTTGGCGGCGTTGGTGACCTTGTTGACGCGGTAGATGCCGGCTTCCACCGGCAACCATTGCAGCAGATGCACCAGCCAGCGCGGTGTCAGCAGCGGCAGTTGCGCGGTGGTCTTGGTGGCGTTGGCAAGTTGCCGTGCGGCGGCGTCGCCGAGGGCAAGTTGCGGGATCTGTTTGTCAGCCATCTTGCTGCACTCCTGTGTAAGACGGTGTTCGGGGGATTGCTATGCGGCGGGATCGATGACTTTCGGGGGCCTTCACTGGCCCGGCTCCGGATTGGAAACCTCGTGTTGCGAACTGGCCTGCGTCACATTGCTGCCCGGCGGCACGCTGCGCGTCAGCCAGATGTTGCCGCCGATGGTGGAGCCGCGGCCGATGGTGACGCGGCCGAGGATGGTGGCGCCGGCATAGATGACCACATCGTCCTCCACCACCGGATGGCGCGGCAGGCCCTTCTGCAAGCCGCCGCTGCCGTCGCTGGGGAAACGCTTCGCGCCCAGCGTCACCGCCTGGTACAGGCGCACGCGCTCGCCAATCACCGCGGTCTCGCCGATCACCACCCCGGTGCCGTGGTCGATGAAGAAGCTGGCGCCGATGCGCGCGCCCGGATGGATGTCGATGCCGGTTTCCGAATGGGCGATCTCGGCGATGATGCGCGCCAGCAGCGGCAGCTCCAACTCGTAGAGCTTGTGCGCCAGGCGGTGGTTGATCATCGCCAGGATGCCGGGATAGCACAGCAGCACTTCGTCGACGCTGCGCGCCGCCGGATCGCCGCGGAACGCGGCTTCCACATCGGTATCGAGCAGGGCGCGCAGGCCCGGCAGCGCGCTGGCGAAATCGCGCACGATCTGCACGGCGCGCTCCTCCACCTGGGTCGCGGTCAGTCCGTCGTGGCGGGCGGTGTAGCGCAGCTCCAGGCGCACCTGCTCGAGCAGGGCGTTGAGCGTGGTGTCGAGGGTGTAGCCGACGTAGTGATCCTCGCCTTCCTGGCGCACATGCGAGGGACCCAGGCGCAGCGGGAACAAGGCGCCGCGCAAGGCAGTGGAAATGGCGATCAGCGCATCGCGCGAGGGAAACTCGCGGCCGCCGGGTTCGAGGGTGCGGTGCTGGGCCGCGCGCCAGCGCGCCCGTACCTCGCGCAGGCCGGCAACGACACCCTCAAGATCCCAGCGCAGCGGCGCGGCGCTCTGGCCGGGGGCAGCGGTGTCGGCATTTTTCATGCGGCAGACTTCTCCACGCGGTGATGGTCAAAACCATGCGGACGGAGATCGCGGCGGCGCAGCGGATGCGCCCGCGAATCCGGCAGCCCGGTTGCGGCTGAAACTGAAAGCCCGCCCGATACCCACTGCAACCCGCCGCAGCCCGCTGCAAGCGCGGGCTGAAGAGAACTTGCCAAAGTATCGAGGGCTTCCTGCTAAGAAGAAAATATTATTTCGTTATAGCCCAAGCTGTTTTGGCTGCGGCTCCAGACTACCCGAGCGTTCAGGTCCCAGCCGACGCTCTGCCGCCGCCGCGCATCAATCCTGCACCCAGGGCAGACCGCGATAGCGCCAGCCATCCGACTTGCCGCGCTGTTGCTGCTGGTCGATCTCGCCCTCGAAGCCTTCGAGCACGTTGAACACATTGGTGTAGCCGGCCTTGGCCAGCACTTCCGCGGCGGCGGCGGAGCGCTTGCCGCTGCGGCACAGCAACAGCAGCGGCGCGGTCTTGTCCTTGGCCTTGGCCTCGACTTCGCGCGCGAAGCGCGGATTGCGCGTCAGCGCCGTACCGCTGGCCCAGGCCACATGCAGGCTGCCCGGCACGTGGCCGACGAACTTGCGCTCCTCGGCGCTGCGCACATCGATGAGGGGAACGGCGCCGGACGAAAACAGCGCCCAGGCCTGCTGCGGCGGTACGCCGCCAGCATAAGCCAGGCCCTGCGCGGCGGCGCGCCGCCGCGCCTGCGCCAGCACTTCGGATGCGTCCGCGGGACCGCTTTCGGCCACTGCATGCTCCTCGTCGACGGCGGCCGCACCGGCCACCAGCACATCGTCAGACATTCATATTCTCCATGAGATTCCATCCGGGCGTCACCGTCATGCGCCAGCACGGGAGACCGCTGTTGCACGCCAGACTATAGACCCCGACCCTCGCAGAGAAGTACTAAACATACAGGTTCAAGTGACGTTTAGTTATAAGGGGAAAATCTCAACTCACTGCGGGTTTCAGCGCGGCTGGTCTTGAGACTGGCGCAGAAAATCCACCAGGGCACGCACCTTGGCCGGCACATGCCGGGCGGCGGGATAGACCGCGTGAATGCCGGCACCCGGCAGCGACCAGTCGCCCAGCAGGCGCACCAGGCGCCCCTGCTGCAGATCCTGCTGCACGGCGAAACTGGCCAGCGCCGACAGGCCCATCCCTTCCCGCACCAGCGCCTGCACCGTCCCCGGCGCGTTGCTGCGCGCCACTGCCTGCATGCGCACGGTGCGGCGGGCGCCCTTGCGGCTGGTGAAAGTCCAGGTCAAAGGCGAGCGCAGCAGGCTCAAGGCCACCCAGCGGTGGGCCGCCAACTCCTCCGGCTGGCGCGGGATGCCATGCGCGGCCAGATAGGACGGCGCGGCACAGACGTATTGCTCGAACTCCTCCAGCCGGGTCGCGCGCAGGGTGGAGTCGCGCAGCGAGCCGCCGCGGATGGCGACGTCGATGCCCTCGCCCACCAGGTCGAGCACCTCATCGCTGGCCACCAGGTCCAGATGCAGCGCCGGGTGCAGCGCGGCGAAGCGCGCCAGCCGGGGCGAGAGCGCAGCCGCCAGATGGTCGTGGGCGGCGGTCAGGCGCAAAGTGCCGCGCAGCTCGCCGGCGCCGCTGCCGACACGGTCGAGCGCGGCTTCCAGCTCATGCAGCAGGGGCGCGCATTCGCCGTGGAGCTGCTGCCCGGCCTCGGTGAGGACCACCTTGCGGGTGGTGCGGGTGAACAGCATGGCGCCTAGTTCCGCCTCAAGCTGGCGCACCTGGGCGCTGACCATGGCCTTGGTGGTGCCGAGGCGTTCGGCGGCGGCGGTGAACCCGCCGCTTTCCGCCACTGCGACGAATACCGCCAGCCGCTTCAGTTCCGCACGGTTTTGGCTCATCCGCAGATTGTATCTATTTTGCGAACTTTAAATTCATGATAAGCCCGTTTATCCGATCAATGGACAGGCGCATCATGGCCCCACTGAATCACTCACTGAAGGAGAGGCACATGAAAATCGCAATATTGGGCGCCAGCGGCATGATCGGCAGCCGTATCGCCGCGGAAGCCCTGTCCCGCGGACACGAGGTAACGGCGGTGGTACGCACGCCCGGCAAGCTGGCGGCGAAGCACGCCAGGCTGAAGGAAGTGCAAGGCGACGCGCAGAACGCCGCGTCGATCGCGCAGGCCGTAGCCGGCCAGGATGCCGTGATCAGCGCCATCAGCGCACCCCAGCAGCAGGAACTGCTGCGCGCCACCGCGGCGCAGATCGAGGCGGTCAAGCAGGCGGGCGTGCCGCGCCTGCTGGTAGTCGGCGGCGCGGGCACCCTGGAAGTGGCGCCCGGCCTGGAACTGGTGGATGCCCCGGATTTCCCGGACGCGTACAAGCCGCCGGCGCTGGCGCACCGCGAGGTGCTGAAGGTGTACCGCAAGGCCGATCTGGACTGGACCTACCTCAGCCCGGCGGCCGTCATCACCCCCGGCGAACGCACCGGCAAGTTTCGGCTGGGCAAGGATCAGCTGGTTGCCGATGCCAAGGGCGAGAGCCGCATCTCGGCGGAGGATTATGCGGTGGCGATGATCGACGAAGTGGAGAAGCCGCGGCACATCCGGCAGCGCTTCACGCTGGCTTACTAAAGCGCATCGATCTCGTATATCCCCTCTCCTCCACGCATGTGGGGGAGAGAGCACAGGGTGAGGGGGCGCTTCCGAGCTTGATGAAGCTTGAAATTCAAGTAGCGTCAGCCGGCTTCGTCGGCGACCCTCACCCTGGCCCTCTCCCCGCTGCGCAGTGAGAGGGGATATTGATGAGATGACTTCCGGTCTTCACCAAGACAAAAAAGCGGCGGGCACGGCCCGCCCTACAAAATAGAAAGCCGCCGCGCTTCCTCGAAGTGCGGCGGCTTTTGTGCAGCCCTGACTCAGGCGCGGTAGCGGTAATACTCGATGCCGAGGTCGTGGAACTGGGCGTCGTGCGACTTGCCCACGCGCTCGATGGTGAAGCCGGGGCGCTTGGGGATCTGCGCTTCCTGCGGCCATTGCGCGGCATGCAGGCGGGCGTAGTCGTCCTGTCCGACGTTGACCGCATTGCCCAGCGCCTTGGCCAGGCCGATCTTCGCGGCGGCCTGGCGCCAGTTCGGCGTCACCTTGGCCACCACAGTCTCGGCGGCGTCGCCGCTGCCGTAGCCGACCAGCAGCAGCTTGTGGCCGCTGAGCTCCGCCGGCTGCGCCTGCGCTTCCTCCAGCCCGGCGGCCAGCCAGGCCGGCAGCGCGGCGGTGTAGAGATTGCCCATGTGCATCATGGCGGCGGCGCCGAGGCGCAGCTTGCCTTCCACCACTTCCTTGTAGCGCGGACTCTTGCGGAAAGCCTTCATCACCTGGGCGGTGAGCGGATACGGCTCTTCCGGCGGGTGGCCGCTGATCACCTTGTCGACCAGGGAGGGGCGCTGCCCCATCTCCGCCAGCAGCTGTTTCAATTCCACCCCGGCGGTCTTGCAGTAACCGCCCAGTTCCTCGTGCTCCTCGTCGCCGTCCGCGCCCATGGCGAACAGGTAGGCCATGGTCCAGGCGCTGACCGGCATGTGGTGGTAGGGACGGTGCATGAAGGCGGCGCTGAGGCTGCGCAGGAAGGCGGCGCGCTTGCCATCGCGGCGCAGGAACAGTGCGTCGAAGGCACAGACCACTTCGTCCAGGTAGCAGGCGGTGGAGTACTTGCCGTTGAACACCGGGAAGTCGCGCAGGCGGCCGTTGGCGCCCGGCGTCTGGCCGTTGAAGCGCAGGAAGGGCTTGCGGAAATCGGCGATGCGGTAGCTGGAGGAGCTGCCGGAGGTATGCAGGTCCAGCGCCAGCAGCTGCGGATCGCGGTCCACCAGCATGGCCACCGCGCCGGCGCCCTGGGTGGGCTCGCCGGTGCTGCCGCGATCGTACTCGGCGATGTCGGCGGAGACGACGATGGCCTGGCGGCCTTCACCGTCGAAGGCGAGATAACGCATGGCGCCTTTGACGCCGTAAAGGCCGGCGATGCAGGCCTGCTTGAATTCGGGCACTTCGCAATAGCGCGACAGAGGCGGCAGGCCGCGCACGGCCAGGGCCTGGTCGACCAGGCCGCGCACGATGACGGCGCCGACGGCATTGTCGGAACTGGATTCGGTGGCCAGGGCGAGGTAGCCGATGCGGGCGGGATCGACCTGGTAGTCGAGGATCAGCTTGAGTACCGCCTCGGCGGCCATGGTGTAGACGCTTTCCTCCGGCCCGGCCATGCGAAAACTGTGGCCGACCACGGCGCTGATCTTGTCCCAGGCATTGCCGGTCCAGCCGCACCAGTCTTGCAGGTTGACGCGGTAAGGCGGGACGAATACCGAGATGCCGCTGATGCCGAATTGTTCGCGATTCATGTCTGCTCGCTCTGTTGCTCGGGGGAATTTTTCAATCATTGATGGATCAAGGCAAGTTGACGGCGGCGTCAGCGCAGCGTCAATGCTCCTGGCTCACGCCTGCCGCCGATTCGCCGTCGGTGGCGTAGACGCGGCCTTTCCAGCGCGAGCGCGTGCCGCGCCAGTAACGGATGGCGGAACTCCAGGTCATGGCCAGGTAGAGGGTGGCGCCCAGCGGCGTCAGCAGCAGCCACAGCGGCGACATGCCGTAGTAGCGCAGGGTCGGCCAGTACGCCAGAGCCATCGCCGCCAGCGCCGCGGCGGCGAGCAGCTGCGCGCCGGGCAGGAACAGCGCCACCAGCGGCAGCCAGTAGGCAGCGGCGAAGATCAGCGTGACCAGCAGCAGCAACAGGTTGGAGTAGTAGAGCTGGGTGAAGGCGGAACGTGCCACCATCTCGTGGATCGAGCCGAGATTGCCGTAGGGCCGCAGGCTGACCACGCCGCGGCTCAGGCCGACCCAGGTGCGGTAGCCGGCGCTCTTGATCTGCCGCGCCAAGGTGCAGTCGTCGATCAGCGCGTCGCGCAGGCTGGCGAAAGCGCCGGCCTTTTCCAGTGCCGCCGTATCCACCAGTACGCAACCGCCCGCAGCGGCCGCGACGTAGCGGAAGCGCGAGTTGGAGAGGGCGAAGGGGTAGAGCAGCTTGAAGTAGTAGACGAAGGCCGGCAGCAGCAGGCGATCCCAGAAGCTGGTGCGGCGCAGGTCGGCCATCAGCGAGACGAAGTGCAGGCCGTGGGCCCGCTTGTGGCGCAGCAGCGCGGCGAGCAGGCCGGGGCGCAGCTCGATGTCGGCGTCGAGCAGCAGGGTCAGCGGTGTCCGCACCTCGGCCTTGCCCTGCTCCAGCGCCCAAAGCTTGCCGGCCCAGCCCGCGGGCAAAGGCTTGCCGGAGATGACGCGGGTATTGGGGAAGGAGGCTGCGATCCGCGCGGTGGCGTCGGTGGACTGGTCGTCCACCAGCACCACTTGCAGACCCCTGCCCTGGGCCTGCAAGCCGGACAGAGTGGTGCCGATGACCTCGGCCTCGTCGCGCGCCGGGATCAGCACGGTGATTTCGCCGAGGTCCGTCTCGCCCGCCGCGTCCGCATCGGTTTCGATACGCTCGCGCGTGCTCCACGGCCGCCAGGGTGACAGCAGGTTACCGAACCAGATGATCGCGGCCGGGGCGGCCAGCCATTGGGCCAAGCCGGTCATCGGAGATATGCAGGCAGAAGCGTTCCGTATTTCGCCTCTCCCCCTGGGAGAGGCCGCGCCGCAAGGCGCGGGTGAGGGCCGCGGTCTTGACGGAGAGCGCTCTCCGTCGAGACCGCGGCCCTCACCCCTGCCCCTCTCCCAGAGGGAGAGGGATACTGTCGCGCTAGGGACAACACTCTAGCCAGACTTGCTGTCACCTGCGTTGCTCGGACGGCGCTGGATGGCGCTGACCGGGATATGCACCGCGGTGGCGGCGGCACGATCGCCGTACTTCACCGGCAGGTCGGCGGCGAAGGCGCCGTCGGTACGCGGCCCGAACAGCGCCACGCGCAGGGCCTTCATCGGGTTGGCGAAGGTGTCGTTGACGGCGCTGCCCTCGAAGCCGCAATGCGCCATGCAGTTGTCGCACTTCGGGTTGATGCCGACGCCGTACTTGTCCCACTCAGTGTCTTCGATCAGTTCCTTGTAGGTCTTGGCATAGCCTTCATCGACCAGCAGGTAGCAGGGCTTCTGCCATCCGAAGATGTTGTACGTCGGGTTCGACCAGGGCGTGCACTGGTAGCTCTGGTTGCCGGCAATGAAGTCGAGGAACATCGACGACTGGTTGAACACCCACTTGCTCTTGCGTTCCTTGCCCAGCTTGAACACGTCACGGAACAGCTGCTTGCTCTCGTTACGGCCCAGGAACACGTCCTGGCGCGGCGCATGCTGGTAGCTGTAACCGGGGGACACGGTGATGCCCTCGATGCCCAAGGTCATGGCGTAGTCGAAGAACTCGGCGATCTCGGACGGCGGTTCCTTGTTGAACAGGGTGCAATTGATGGTGACGCGGAAGCCGCGCTCGCGCGCCATCTTGATGGCGGCGACGGCCTTCTCGAACACGCCTTCCATGCACACCGATTCGTCGTGACGCTTTTCCAGGCCGTCCAGGTGGATCGACCAGGTGAAGTACGGCGAGGGCTTGTACTCGTCGATGTGCTTGGGCATCAGGATCGCGTTGGTGCACAGGTACACGAATTTCTTGCGCGCGAGCAGGCCTTCGACGATCTGCGGCAGTTCCTTGTGGATCAGGGGCTCGCCGCCGGGGATCGAAACCACCGGGGCGCCGCACTCGTCCACCGCGCGCAGGGCGTCCTCGACGCTCATGCGCTTCTTGAGGATTTCCTTCGGCTGATCGATCTTGCCGCAGCCGGCGCATTCCAGATTGCACTGGAACAGCGGCTCCAACATCATCGCCAGCGGATACTTGGTTTGACCGCTGAGCTTCTTGCCCAACAGATACTTGGCGATCTTGACCTGCTGGATGAGGGGGATACCCATGGATACTCCGAATTCAGGAACGTTGGTCGGTTTGACAGCGTTCGTGGGGGATTGACTGCAATCTCAAGTTACCAATTTTGTCACACTTCCACGTTGCGCATCGCTTAACGCAGCGCAAGCGGTTCCAGCACCTGCGGATGGTCACGGCGGATCCGCGCCCATTCGATCTTGAACCAGGGGGTAAAAGCCCCGGGATTGGCCGCCATTTCGGCGTCCAGGGCGTCCGGAGCGATATAACGCAGACCTGAGATCTCGTTCGGGTTGACCTTGGCGCGGTCGTCGCTGCGCCCGGCATAGACCCAGCACAGCTCGTGCTCCGCGCCCTCGGCGTCGAACTGCGCCTGGTACTGGAACTTGAACAGGAACTGCAGCGGCGATTTGAGCCCCAGTTCCTCGTCCAGACGGCGATGGATGGCGTTGTCCAGGGTTTCGCCGCGGCGCGGATGGCTGCAGCAGGTGTTGGACCAGTAGCCCGGCCACAGCCGCTTGCCGGCGGCCCGCTGCTGCAGCAGCAGCTCGCCCCTGGCGTTGAAGATGAACAGGGAGAAGGCGCGGTGCAGCGTGCCCTGGCCCAGATGGGCCGAGGCCTTGTCCATGTAGCCGATGTCGCGGTCGTGCTCGTCGACCAGCACCAGCGGCTCGTCGTCGAAGGAGACGATGCGGTCCACGTCCTGCAGTTCCATATCTTCCATAAAGGCTTCCCTCACCCCGCCATCGGCTCCGCCGACGGCCCTCCCCTCTCCACCAAGTGGAGAGGGGCGTTGGTCGGCAGCCTGCGGCTGCCGGATCAAGTCATCCAATGTTGACCTCCATGCCCTGGTAGCCGGCGTCGCGCATCGCGGCGATCACCTTCTCCGGGTTTTCCGGGCACAGCGCGATGATCGAGCCGCCGCCGCCGCCGCCGGTGAGCTTGGCGCCGAGGGCGCCGTGCTCGCGCGCGATCTGCACCAGCTCCTCCACTTCCCAGCTCGACACGCGCAGCGCGTTGAGCAGGCCGTGGCAGATGTTCATCAGGTCGCCCAGGCGCTCCAGGTCATTGCCCTGTACCGCATCCACACCCTGCAGGGTGAGCTGGTCGATCTCGCGGAAGATGCGTTCGTACAGTTCCGGGTTACGCTGCCAGGCAGTGCGCACGCCGCCGACCGTCTTGGCGGTGAGGCTTTCCTTGCCGCTGATGCCGATGACCATGGGGATCGGCTTGGGCACGTGCAGCTCGCGCATCATCGGCTGCTGATCCGCCTGGTCGGGGCGCTTGTACAGCACGAACTTGCCGTAGGTGGCGACGGTGTTGTCGATGCCGGACGGCGTGCCGTGGGCCACCTTCTCGCAGTTGAACGCCAGTTCGTTGACCTGCACATCGCTCAGGCCGAGCTTGAAGTGCTGATCCAGCGCACGGATGATCGCCACCGCCATCGCCGCCGAGCCGCCCAGGCCCATGGCGCGCGGCACGTTGGGGAACACCTCGATTCGCACCGAGCGCTCGGTCAGGCCGAGCGTGTCGAAGATGATGCCGAGCGAGCGCTGGAACGAGTCGCGGTGCGCCGGATCGCGGTGCAGCCGGTACTCCACGCCCCAGCGCGGGATCATCATGTCGACGCCGCCGGACTTGGTGTCCTGCACCGCGGCGCGCACCGCCAGCGGCACCGGCGCGGCGATGGCATGGCTGCCATAGACCACGGCGTGCTCGCCGAGCAGGATGATCTTGCCGTAGCCGCGGCCGGCGTGTTCGGGAATGACTTCGGTGGCGGCGCCGCGGGCTTCCTTGCGCACCTGCACCACGATTTCCTGCGCCTTCCAGATCTTGATCTCGCCGCTTTCCACCAGGCGCTCGACCACCGTGTCGAAGATCTCGGCGGTGGCGCCGGCGGCGACGGCGACGCTGCGCGCGTGCAGGGTCATATGACCCTGCTGGATGCCCTCGGTGACGAGAGCGCGCAAGGCCGAGAAATTCTGCGCCAGGCCGACGGCGCCCATCACCTCGGCCAGCTCGCGCGCGGTCTTCACGCCCAGCAGGCGCAGGTTCAGCGCCACGGTGGCGTTGGATTGCAGCGGACCGCCGACGGTGCCGACCTTCATCGGGATGTCCAGCTCGCCCACCAACTCGCCGTTGGGACCCTTGTACCACCGGGTCAGCGAGGTGTAGCGGCCGCCGCGCGCGGCATAGGCATGCGCCGCGGCCTCGATGGCGCGCCAGTCGTTGCCGGTGGCCAGGGCCACGGCGTCGACGCCGTTCATCACGCCCTTGTTGTGGGTGGCGGCGCGGTAGGGATCGATCGTGGCGAATTCGTTTGCCAGGATCACGCCGTCGCGCACTTCCTCGCCGGTGTAGCCCTGGCGTCCGCCGAGCTTGTCCACCGGGATGACGCAGCGGGCGCGCACCATGGCGCGGTCGGTGAGATTGGACAGGATGCGCAGGAACACGCGGCCGCCGGTGATGGACTCGACCAGCGAGGCCACGCCCTCGCACATGGTGTTGACCAGGTTGGCGCCCATGGCGTCGCGGGTGTCGACCAGCAGGTGCACCACCAGCATGTCGCCGCCTTCCGGGCGCGCGTGCAGATGCACTTCCAGATCGTTGGCGCCGCCGCCGCGCGCCACCATCTGCGGGTGCAGACTGTTGGCCAGGTTGAGCAGCTCGCCCTTGCGCTGCAGCAGCGCCGCCTTGGCCTTGGCCACGTGCGGTACGTCGACCACCTGCACCTGGCCGATCAGCACCGGCTCGGTGCTCTCGACGCTGAAACCGCCGGCGCCGCGCACCACCTTGGCGGCCGAGGACAGCGCGGCGACGATGGAGGGCTCCTCCACCACCAGCGGCACGATGTAGTCGCGGCCGTTGACCAGGAAGTTGAGGCCGAGACCGACCGGCAGGCCCATCACGCCGACGACGTTCTCGATCATCTTGTCGGCTTTGTGGATCTTCAGCGTGTGATCGCCCGAGATCAGCGCCTGGTAGTCCTCGGCGGAGACCCAGCCGCGCTCATGGATGACGCGCACACGATCCGACACCGAGAGCTTGTAGAACTCGGGGAAGCGTGATCTTTCCGACGACTGTTCAGCGCTCATGAATCTTCACTCCTGAAAGCCAGCAATACGCAGTCCGCCAATAAACGCCAATGAACGCGAATGAACTGCTCGCGCCGTCTTGAATTTGCGTTCATTCGCGTTCATTGGCGGACTGTGTTCATCCATCAATAACCGGTGTATTCCAGATGCAAGCCCTGCTCGTCCACCGCCAGCGGCACGCAGCGGAATCCCGCCGCGACGACGCTGCGCTCGAGCCGCTGCAGGCGCTCCGGCTCCAGCGCGAACGCCACGCCGAAATCGCCGCCGCCCGCCCCGCAGGGCTTGTAGCTGACGCCGGCCTGGGCCGAAAGCTGCGCCAGTTGGACATGCTCCGCCGAAAAAATATCCAGGCCGCAGGCCGTGCCGAAATCACGCAGGGCCGTGGCATAAGCGGCCGCCGCTTCGACAAAACCCTTGCCCTGCTCGTGGGTCACCGCGTCCGACGCCTTTTGGGCGATGGCGCCAAGCGCCCCCATATGGCTTGCATACTCCGCGCCATGCCCGCCGCGCCATTGCGCCAGGCGGCCTAGGAAGTCCGAGGTGGAGGCCGAGCGGCCGGACCAGACGAACAGGCTGTGCACCTCTTTGGGCCAGTTGACCGGCTCGAACCGGGGCTGGGTGCCACCTTCCAGCAGGCGATAGGAGATCACCCCGCCGATCAGGCTGGCGGCGACGTCCACGCCGCTGCCATGCCCGCCCTGGAACTCGCGGTGCAGCTGCAGCAGGTGCTCCAGCCAGACGCGGCGGTTGGCGGTGGCCGCGCCGCGGCCGACGAACACCGCCATGGCCGAGGCCAGGGCCACGGTCAGCGCCGCGCTGGAGCCGAGGCCGAGCTTGGCCAGGCCCTCGCTGCCCTGATCGAAGAATTCCGAGGTATCCAGATGCAGGCTGAAGCCGCGGCCGGCCTCCGGCGCCAGGCCTTCGTGCAGCAGGCCGCGCAGGGTCTGATCCACCAGGCGCAGGCGCCCGGCCTGGTCGGCCGTGCCCAGCCATTCCGGCTTGCCGTCGGCGCCGATGCGCAGCGGCACCTGCGACACCTGCATGTCCGGCGCGCTGACTTCGGCGACGCCGCCGGCCTTGGCCGAGATGCGCACCTTGGCGTGGCGGTTCACCGCCATCACCAGGGCCGGCGCGCCTTCCAGCACGGCGTAGTCGCCGAGCAATACCAGCTTGCCGGGGGTACTGGCGGTTACTTCCATCATGCCGCGAACTCCGCTTCGGTCAGCTTGCGCACACCTGCGCCAAGCCCGGTTTCGACTACGTCCAGCACGCCGGGGACGTCGCGCAATGCCGCCTTGACCTGCTCGATCGCCTGCGGCTCGCACACCGCCTTGACCTGCGGCCCGGCGTCGACGGTGAAGAACACCGGCACGCCCTGCCCGCGCAGCGCGCGCACGCGGCGCATGCATTCCACCGTGGCGCCGTTCCAGTAGAGCAGGCCGGGCCGCGCCGCCAGCGCCAGGGCGTGCATCTTCAGGCAGCTGTATTCGGAGATGGCGGCAAGCGCCGCGAAATCGCGCGCCAGGATGGCGCTGCGCGCCGTCGCCAGATCGGCTTCCTGGGTCTCGATCCAGGCGGACTGGAACGGCGAGGTCTGCGCGGTGCGGCGCATGCCTTCGCTGGAGCCGACTTCCTTGGCCGCGGTAGAGGTGATCGCCACCGCCACGCGCAGCGGCCAGGCGCTGGCCTCCAGCAGGGGGCTGGCCACCGAATCGGTGCCATCGGCACGCGAACCGTGCGCCCATTCGACATAGCCGCCGAAAATCGAGCGTGCCGCGGAACCGGAGCAGCGCCGCGCCAGCACCGACTGCTCGGCCTCGTCGAGATCCAGGCCTAGCGCCAGCGCGCCGGCATGCACCAGGGCGGCGAAGCCGGAGGCGGACGAGGCCAGGCCGGCGGCGGTGGGGAAATTGTTGCGGCTGTCGACGCTGGCGCGCCAGTTCACCCCGGCGCGCCGGCGCAGCAGGTCGAGACAGGCGCTGACACGCTTGGCCTCGGCGGCATCGCTGCGGCCATTGAGGCTGACCTGATCCTGCTCCAGCCCCGGCTCGAAGCCGACGCGGGTGCGCGTCCACAAGGCGTCCAGGGTGATGGAGATGGAACCCACCACGGGCAGGTTGAGGGCGGCGTCGCGCTTGCCCCAGTACTTGATCAGGGCGATGTTGGGCTGCGCCTGGGCAACGGCGCAATGCTCACCGAGAACCACGGCGCGGGGTTCTGAATTCATGGAATGGTGCGGGAATTAAGGCGGGATCCGGGCGATTGGGTGGGCGATAGGGGCAGCAATTCAGGCACTTGCAGCACCTCTGCGCCGCCCGGCGCTGCGTCGCTTGGGGGAATCATGATTCCCGTATTTTAGCAAAGGCGGGACTGCCCGTGCACGGACTCGATGCCAATCATCAGTGCACGGTAGACATCGCGCCGGCCCCGACCGGCTGCGGCACCCGCCCCGCAGCCGCTGCGGAGCCGAGGTCCGGGGGAACCTTGCTGAGGCGCGTCCAGGTGCTGCTGCCGCCCAGCAGGGTGATGCCGACATAGCCGCGCAGCCTGAGATGGTCGGGATCGAGCAGCCGCATCTGGCAGCGAAAGGTGTGCCCGTCTTCGGAGTCGTAAACCCGGCCGCCAGTCCACTCCTTGTTCGCGGCATCGTAGTGCAGGTCCCACAGCAGCCGCATCCCGTCCAGCGGGCGCGAGCGCAGCGCCGGGTCGGGGTTGTTGCGATCGACAGCGGTTTTCCCATCCAGCTCGGGACCATCCTCCGGCCCATAGGTATTGCGCAACTGCCAGGCGATATAGCCGTCGTAATAGCCGTCGTCGCGGCGCTCGATGCGGATCGCCGCGTCGGCGGTTGCCACCAGCCAATAGCCCACGATGCCGTCGGCCGGGTCAGCCGGCGCGGCCCAGGAAATCGAGGGGATCAGCAGCATCAGGCAACCGGCCAAAAACCCCCGCCCGTGCCGCAGAATTATTCGGAACATGCCATGACAATCAAAAGCTTACACCCTGCTTTCAAATACGGCGCAATGCACAAAATCATGACGAAAATCATGCAAAAACGGCCGCGCATATTGTAAAGTTTACGCTGGACACCATGTCCGTATCCATGATTCCGCACCTTTCAATCCTGATCGGGACCGGTTTGGCCGCGGCAGCGGCGGGTTACGCCTGCTTCGCGGTGTACGCGGTGCTGAATGGCGTGCGCCGGGCCAGCGATGCCGCCTTGCAGGGCTTGCGCAGTGCCGCGTATATCTGCGCCGTGTCGAAGCCGGTCAGCGTGCTCAAGCCGCTGTGCGGCAACGAGCCCGGGCTTTACGACAATCTGCGCAGCTTCTGCGTGCAGTCCCACCCGGCCTATCAGCTGCTGTTCGGGGTGCGTGACGCCGCGGACGATGCCATCGCGGTGGTGCGCCGCCTGCAGGCGGAATTCCCGGCGGTGGACATGCAGCTGGTGACCGATCCGCAGGTGCACGGCGCCAACCTGAAGGTCAGCAACCTGATCAACATGCTGCCCCACGCCCGGCACGACTGGCTGGTGCTGGCCGACAGCGACATCGGCGTATCCAGCGATTACTTGAGCCGGGTCACGGCGCCGCTGGCCGATCCGGGCGTCGGCGTGGTCACCTGCCTGTACCGCGGCGTGCCGCGCACCGGGCTGTGGTCGCGTTTCGGCGCCCTGTTCATCGACGACTGGTTCGCGCCGTCGGTGCAGGTTTCGCACGCCTTCGGCTCGACCCGTTTTTCATTCGGCTCCACCATCGCCCTGCGCCGCGACGCACTGGAAGCCGCGGGCGGATTCGAAGCGCTGAACGACATCCTGGCGGACGACTTCTGGCTGGGCGAGTTCACCCGGCTGCGCGGCCTGCGCACGGTGCTGTCCGATGTGGTGGTCACCACCGACGTCACCGACAACAGCCTGGCCGGGCTGTGGGCGCATGAGTTGCGCTGGCTGCGCACCATCCGCGCCGCCGAGCCGGCCGGCTTCGCCTTTACCTTCGTCACCTTCACTTTCCCGGTGCTGGCGGTGGGGCTGGTGCTGGCGCACAACGCGTTTTGCCTGGGCATCTCCGTGATTGGGGCCGGCGCCAGGCTTGTGCTACATTATTTGCAGCGCCAGTGGCGGCTTGAGCCCACCCCGGCCTACGAAGCAATGCTGGTTCCCTTGCGCGAGAGCCTGCTGCTGGCGGAATGGGCAGTATCCCAGACCGGCTCGCGGGTGCGCTGGCGCAACCAGATCCTCGACGCCACCGCGGAACGTGTCACGCTTCCGCCATTGTCGACACAGACACTCAAGAATTCATCGCCGAACTCATCGCCGACTTCTTCCCCCAATTCATTCCCGAATCCGGACTCTGCTTCATGACCACCATGAAAACGCTGTTCCTCCAGGCCCCCTCTTTCGACGGCTTCGACGGCGGCGCCGGCAGCCGCTACCAGGCCAAGCGCGAGATCAAATCGTTCTGGTTCCCGACCTGGCTGGCGCAGCCCGCCGCGCTGGTGCCGGACAGCCGTGTGCTGGACGCGCCGGCCGACGAGATCGGCGTTGAAGAGACCCTGAAGATCGCCGAGGGCTACGACCTGGTGATCATGCACACCAGCACGCCATCCTTCCCCACCGACGCCAAGTTCGGCGAACTGCTGAAGCAGCGCAAGCCCTCGATCATGATCGGCCTGGTCGGCGCCAAGGTGGCGGTGGACCCGAGCGGCTCGCTCAAGGCCAGCGCGGCGATCGACTTCGTCGCCCGCGAGGAATTCGACTACACCTGCAAGGAAGTGGCCGAGGGCCGCCCCTTCGGCGAGATCGCCGGGCTCAGCTACAAGCTGGCGGACGGCACGGTGAAGCACAACACGCCGCGCGCCATCCTCGAGAACATGGATGAGTTGCCCTTCGTCTCTCCGGTCTACAAGCGCGACCTGAAGATCGAGAATTACTTCATCGGCTACCTCAAGCATCCCTACGTCAGCTTCTACACCGGCCGCGGCTGCCGCTCCAAGTGCACCTTCTGCCTGTGGCCGCAGACCGTGGGCGGACACCGCTACCGCGTGCGCTCGGCGGACAACGTCATCGCCGAGGTGAAGTGGATCAAGGAGAACATGCCGGAAGTCCGCGAGATCATGTTCGACGACGACACCTTCACCGACAGCTCCAACATGCCGCGGGTGCACGATATCGCGCGCGGCCTGGGCAAGCTGGGCATGACATGGTCCTGCAACGCCAAGGCCAACGTGCCCTACGAGTCGCTGAAGATCATGAAGGAAAACGGCCTGCGGCTGCTGCTGGTGGGCTACGAGTCCGGCGACGACGAGATCCTGCTCAACATCAAGAAGGGCCTGCGCACCGACATCGCGCGCCGCTTCACCGAGGACTGCCGCAAGCTCGGCATCCTGATCCATGGCACCTTCATCCTCGGCCTGCCGGGCGAGACCAAGGCCACCATCGAGAAGACCATCGAGTTCGCCAAGTCGATCAACCCGCATACCATCCAGGTGTCGCTGGCCGCGCCCTACCCCGGCACCACCCTGTACAAGCAGGCGGTGGACAACGGCTGGCTCAAGGAAAACGACGCGGTCAACCTGGTCAACGAGAAGGGCGTGCAGCTCGCCGCGATCAGCTACCCGCACCTGTCGAAGGAAGAAATCTTCCACAGCATGGAAGTGTTCTACAAGCGCTTCTACTTCCGCCCCAGCAAGATCTGGGAGATCGTC
>Ga0302314_10000316_pt1 | contig 87971 bp, 84 predicted proteins | sample III_Palsa_N2_3_FD_200533 | JGI IMG/M metagenome (GOLD analysis project Ga0302314, IMG submission 200533) | Peat permafrost microbial communities from Stordalen Mire near Abisko, Sweden - III_Palsa_N2_3 | ecosystem: Environmental > Terrestrial > Soil > Palsa > Peat permafrost | place: Sweden...
AACTGGATGCCGAAATCGACGCCGATGCCGATGAACAGCACGGCAAAGGCGATCGAGATCATGTTGAGCGTGCCGACCGCGGCGGCGGCGAAGGCGGCGGTCAGCACCAGGCCGACGATCAGCGTGATCAGGATCGCCAAAATCAGCCGCGGCGCGCGCAGCGCCCAGAGCAGGATGCCGATGACCGCGACCAGGGTGATCGCGGTGGCGGTGCCGGCGCCCTCGCTGACCGAGGCGAATTCCTCGTCCTCGAGCGGCACTTCGCCGGTCAGCCGGACGCGGACGCCCTTGGCAGCCAGCCCCAGATCGGCCGCCGTCCGGCGGATCGCGGCACTAGCGGCGGCCCCCGGCTCCAGCGCGTCGAAATCGAGCTTGGCCTGGACCAGAATGAAATGCCGCAATTCCTCGGGACGCGGCGGCTTGCCGGTCATCAGCAGGCCCCAGCTGACCGCTTCGGGCTTGCCGGCGGTGACGCTGTCGATGGTATGGGCGAACACGCCCATGGGCCCGGCCAGCTTGTCGCCCGACTCCTCGCCTTCCTCCAGGCCGGTCAAAGCCTGGCCCAGCACGCCGAACAACCCGCGCAAACTGGGATCGGCGTCGAGCGGGCCCATCAGCGGCTGGGCCTCGGCGATCTGGTCGGACAGCGCCGCCAACTCGTCCTTGTCGAGAAACATCAGGCCGTAGCGGTCGAAGAACGGCCCGCTGTCGGGGCGGCGAACGCTCTTGATGACATCGGTCTGCTCGGCCAACGCCTTGGCGAGCGCCGCCGTCGCATCCTCGACCGCGTCGGACGACGTCCCGTCGAGCACGATCGTGGTCAGGCTGGTGCTGGACGGGAACGCGGCATCGAACGCGGCCCCCTGCTTCTGCCAGGCGAGATCCGGCGACAGCAGCTTGCTGGTGTCGGTATTGACGCCCAGGTGACCATAGGCGAACCAGCCGCCCAGCAGGCTCAGCACCAGGGCCGCCAGCAGCACACGCCAGGCATGGCGGCGGCAGAAATCCACCAAGGCGGAAAGAAGACCGATCATACTTGCCCCGTCGAAAGCGCAATGCCGACGAGGGCGCCCCCGTCGGCATTGAACCGCGTTCCAGATGTTCCGGTTACCCCCCGAGTGGAGGGCGACGGGTCAGAACTTGATGCCGAACCGAACGCCGATATCGTTGATGCCTTCGTTGCGCTCGCCCAGGTCGGCATTGGAGATGTGGTTGTAGGATAGGGCCACCGAATAGACCGAGGTGATGTGGTAGCCGATATCGACATCCTCGCGGAACAGGATGTTCGATCCCAGCGACTTGCGCTTCTCGCCCTCGGGCGTGGCGCCGTTGACGTTGATCTTGCCGTCGTTCCAGCCGCCGCCGAGCGTGCCTTCGACATAGAAGGCATCGCCCTGGTGCAGCACGTTATGGATGAAGTCCCAGGTCCAGGTCAGGCCGGTATAGGCCTGGTCGGTCTGGCCCGAGGTATTGGCCAGCCCACCGATGATCGGCCGGGGCGAGCCGATGATGGTCAGGAACTGCGGCGAGTCGAACAGGAACTCGAGGCCGACGTCGGCACCGGTTTCCTTCTGGTGGCCGAACACGCTGGCATCATGCTCGTAGACGCCGATCCGGGCCTCGTCGAGGAAGCCGTAGGCATCGGCCTTGGCCAAGCTGGGAAGCGCCAGGGCAGCGACGCCGGCCGCGAGGAAAAGATGGGAAAAACGCATGGCCCCTCGGAGGATAGTGAGCGGGAAACGGCGAATGCCTTGGGCGGCACCCTAGCGATAGTGTCTTGGAAACGCCAGATATACGCGTTTACCATGTCGGCCGGTATGGGTGGCATGGGCCCCGTCGTCCGGCGGGTTATATTCGAAGTTCGAGAAGGGTTGGGTTGGTTATGGCGTCGATCAAGAGCGTCTGCGTCTATTGCGGATCGTCCAACAGGGTCGATCCGAAGTTTCTGGATGCGGCGACGGAATTGGGACGCCTGATGGGCGAGGCCGGGCTGAAGCTGATCTATGGCGGCGGCCGGGTCGGGCTGATGGGCCGGGTCGCCGACGGCGTGCTGGCGGCGGGCGGCAGCGTCGTCGGCATCATTCCGCGGCACCTGCACGACCGCGAGGTCGCCCACCCCGGCGTCAGCGAGTTGCTGGTCGTCGACACCATGCATGAACGCAAGCAGCTGATGGCGGAACAGGCCGACGCTTTCGTCGTGCTGCCCGGCGGCTATGGCACGCTCGACGAGATGTTCGAGATCATCACCTGGCGCCAACTGGGTCTGCACGACAAGCCGCTGGTGCTGGCCGACCTGTTCGGCTATTGGGCGCCGCTGGCCGAGCTGCTCGACACCATCATCGACACCGGTTTCGCCCAGCCCGAATGCCGCCAGCTCTATCGCACGGTGACCAGCGTGGCCGAGATCCTGCCGGCGCTGGGCGAAGCCCAGCCGCCGCGCCTCGCGGTCGAAACCAAGTGGATGTAACGGCTCCTGCGACATGAGCCCTCTTGTCGGGCTTGACCCAGATGCTATGGTCCTCCGCCCCCGCGCCGCGGCCGGGCCCTTGATATCCAGGGGTGCCTTGCGCCGCGTGCCGCCACAATTGCCTCGCCCGGACCCGCGCATCGTCGCTGCGGGCGGGCCCTTCGGAGACGCTTTCTGATGAGCAAGATCAAGGTGAAGAACCCGGTCGTCGAACTCGACGGCGACGAGATGACCCGGATCATCTGGAAGTTCATCAAGGACAAGCTGGTCGTTCCCTACCTCGACATCGATCTCAAGTACTACGATCTGGGTATGGAGCACCGCGACGCCACCGACGACCAGGTGACCATCGATTCCGCGAACGCGATCAAGCAGTACGGCGTCGGCGTCAAGTGCGCGACCATCACGCCCGACGAGCAGCGCGTCGAGGAATTCAAGCTCAAGAAGATGTGGAAGTCGCCGAACGGCACGATCCGCAACATCCTGGGCGGCACCGTGTTCCGCGAGCCGATCATCTGCAAGAACGTGCCGCGCCTGGTGCCCGGCTGGACCTCGCCGATCGTCATCGGCCGTCACGCGTTCGGCGACCAGTATCGCGCGACCGACTTCAAGGTGCCCGGCAAGGGCAAGCTGACCATGACCTTCACGCCGGAAGACGGCGGCGCGCCGGTCAATTACGATGTGTTCGACTTCCCGGGCGCCGGCATCGCCATGGGCATGTACAACCTGGACGAATCGATCCGCGAGTTCGCCCGCGCCAGCTTGAACTACGGCCTGCTGAAGAACTGGCCGGTCTATCTCTCGACCAAGAACACGATCCTCAAGGCCTATGACGGCCGGTTCAAGGACCTGTTCCAAGAGATCTTCGATGCCGAATTCAAGGAAGAATTCGCCAAGCGCAAGATCACCTACGAGCATCGCCTGATCGACGACATGGTCGCCTCCGCGCTGAAGTGGAGCGGCGATTTCGTCTGGGCCTGCAAGAACTACGACGGCGACGTGCAGTCGGACACGGTCGCCCAGGGCTTCGGCTCGCTCGGCCTGATGACCTCGGTGCTGTTGGCGCCCGACGGCAACACGGTCGAGGCCGAGGCGGCCCACGGCACCGTGACCCGGCATTATCGCCAGCACCAGGCCGGCAAGGAGACCTCGACCAACCCGATCGCGTCGATCTTCGCCTGGACGCGCGGCCTCTATTATCGCGGCAAGTTCGACGGCACGCCCGACGTGCAGCATTTCGCCGAGACGCTGGAAAAGGTCTGCGTCGATACGGTCGAATCCGGCAAGATGACCAAGGATCTGGCCATCCTGATCGGCCCGAACGAGCCCTGGCTGTCGACCACCCAGTTCCTGGATGCGCTCGATGCCGGGCTGAAGAAAGCCGTCAAGTAAGCTTCGTTTCCCTGCCGAAACGAAATCGAGCGGGCCGGAGAGCGATCTCCGGCCCGCTTTCTTTTGGGTCCTCCGGCATGCTAGGCATGGTTGAGCCGCCTGCGACGAAATTGAGGAAGACATGATGCGACCGGTCGCCATCCCCGCCCTGTTCCTGACCCTTGTTGCCTTCGCCGGTCCCGCTGTCGCCGCCGACAAGGGCGCGCCGCCGACCGAGATCGCAATGGTCAGCGACAGCTATCATGGCATCGCCGTCGCCGATCCCTATCGCTGGCTCGAGGATGCCGCCGATCCGAAGGTCACGGCCTGGACCGCCTCGGAAAACAGCCGGACGCGGACCTATCTGGACGGGCTGCCCGCCCGCACCGCGATCCGGGCGAAGCTCGATGCCCTGACCGGCACCGACGGCCCGCGCCATGTCGGTTTCATGCCGGCCGGCGACCGGATCTTCGCGTTGCGCTTCGACCCGAGCCGCCAGCAGCCGCGCCTGGTGGCGCTGGGGCCCGACCTGGATCCGGACAAGGAACAGATCGTGCTGGATCCGAACCAGCTCGATGCGAGCGGGCATACCGCAATGGATTGGTACCGGCCGAGCCATGACGGCAAGCTGGTCGCCGTCTCGCTGTCGCAGAACGGCAGCGAGATCGGCACGCTGCATGTGTTCGACACCGCAACCGGCCAGGAAAAATTCGAGACGATCGCGGGCGTGCAATATCCGACCGGCGGCGGCAGCCTCGCCTGGGCCGCCGACGACAAAGGCTTCTGGTACACGCGCTATCCGGGCGCCGAACGGCCGGAAGCGGATCGCGGCTTTTTCCAGCAGGTCTATTTCCACACGCTCGGCACGGCCGCCAAGCTGGACAAGCGGGTGCTGGGCCAAGGCTTTCCGAAGGTCGCCGAAATCATTCTCGGCAATGCCGACACGCCCGACCATGTCCTGGCCGCGGTACTAAATGGCGACGGCGGCGAGGTCGCGCATTATGTCCAGGGCCCGACGGGCGGCTGGCATCAGGTGACGCGCTTCACCGACCAGATCGCCGAGGCCGCGCTCGGCCCCGACGGTGCGCTCTATCTGGTGTCGCGCCAGGGCGCGCCGCGCGGGAAGGTACTGAAGCTGGCACCGGGCGATTATACGCTGGCCCATGCCAAGGTGATCGTGCCGGAGAACGCGGCCGCGATCGTGCCGCAGAGCGGCTCGCTGCATGTCGCCAAGGACCGGCTCTATGTCACCAAGGTCGATGGCGGACCGACCACGGTCGAGATTCGCGGCACGGACGGCCGCGCGCTCGGCACGCTGCCGGCCCCACCGGTCTCGTCGATTGGCAATGTCACGCCGCTGCCCGGCGGCGACCTGCTGTTCTCGGTCGAAGGCTATACCCAGCCGCAGAAGATCGAGCGCTATAGCGCCGCGACCGGCCAAAGCAGCGACACGGCGCTGGCCTTGACCAGCGCCGTCAAGTTCGACGATGCCGAGGTCGAGCGCGCCTTCGCCACGTCGAAGGACGGCACCAAGGTGCCCTATACCCTGATCCGCAAGAAGGGCACGTCGGCGGACGGCACGGCACCGACGCTGCTGTATGGCTATGGCGGCTATGGCGTGATCCTCGACCCACGTTTCGCCGGCAGCCGCGCGCGCCTGTGGCTGGATGCCGGCGGCGTGTTCGTCGTCGCCAATATCCGCGGCGGCGGCGAATATGGCGAGATCTGGCATCAGCAGGGCTCGCTGACCCGGAAGCAGAACGTGTTCGACGATTTCACCGCGGTCGCCGAGGAACTGATCGCCCGCAAGATCACCACGCACGAACGGCTGGCGCTGATGGGCGGCAGCAACGGCGGGTTGCTGATGGGCGCCGTGCTGACCCAGCATCCGGGCCTCGCCCGCGCCGTCGTGTCGGCGGTCGGCATCTACGACATGCTGCGGGTCGAGAACGACCCGAACGGGGCGTTCAACACGACCGAGTTCGGCACGGTCAAGGACAAGGCGCAGTTCGACGCGCTCTATGCCTACTCGCCCTATCATCATGTGGTCGATGGCACGGCCTATCCGGCGGTGCTGTTCCAGACCGGCGACACCGACGGGCGGGTCAACCCGATGCAATCGCGCAAGATGACCGCGCGCCTGCAGGCGGCGACCGCGTCCGACCGCCCGATCCTGCTGCTGACCCGCGCCGACGCCGGCCATGGCATCGGCAGCGGCCGCGCGGTGATTCTGGACCAGACCGCCGACAGCCTCGCCTTCCTGTTCGATCAGTTGGGCGTGACGCCGGTCGTCGATTAACCGGAGCGATAGCCGATCCCGCAGGATCGGCTATCGCTCCGGCTCAAAGCCAGGGCCGATCGTCGCGCTGCGTCGTCGGGAACATCGAGATGTACTGCACCAGCCTCGGCCGCGCCGTGCGGTTGGGGCGGCTGCCATGGGGCAGCGCATGGTGCCAGATGACCAGATCGCCGGCCTGTCCGGCGATCGCAACGGCCGCATCGACCAGATCGCGGTCGAGCTGGCGCGGCTCGGCACCGGGCGGCAGATCCGCCAGCCAGCGCTCGAGCCGGTGGTGAAAGCCCGGCACGCAGGTGAAGGCGCCCTGCTCCGCCGCGGTGTCGGTCAGATAGAGGATACCCTGCAGGCCGAGCGGCATCGGCAGGGCAATGCTGCTGTCCCAATGCAGATGGGGACCGGGAAAGCGCCAGCCCGGCTGTTCCGGCGGGTTGAAGCCGGCGCGATCGGCGGTCGCCCAGAGGTCGTTGGTGCCCCAGAGCTGGGCGAAGGCGGCGCGAATCCGGCCGGATCGGCGCACGGCGCGCAGCGCTTCGTGATGGATCAGCTGCAGCCAGATGCTATGGCCGTGCGGCCCGTCGTACCAGCCGGCCGGGTCGTCGCGCCGGGCGCCGAGCGACTGCCAGATCGCCCGCTCGACCGCATCGCGTGTCGCCGCATCGACCGCGTCGGGCAGCACGATATAGCCGTCGCGCTGCCATCGGGCAAGATCGTCGGGGCCGAAAACCGCGTCCGGCATCGCCGGCAGCAGGTCCGGATCGCCCGGCGCACCACCGAGCCGCAGCACCGCGTCATTGATCCGGACGATCGTGTCGGGATCGATCGCCCCGTCGTTGACCGAGAGGATCCAGCGCTCGAACGCTGCGAACGACGCGCCATCCGCCATGGCGCGCAGGCTCTCCGGCAGGCCCAGGCCCAGGCCATACAGCGCGATGCGGTCGAGCGTGAATTCGTTGTCGAGTTTCGGCTGCTGACCGCCTGGCAGGCGCTGTAGCGCCGAGCGGGCCCACAGGCGCTTCAGATGCATGACGCCCAGGTCGCCGATTTCGGTCGATGGCGGGAGCGATGCTTGTTCGCCCTCGGCTTCCGTCGCCTGTGCATTCCGCGCGCTGTCCATGCCCGATCCTAGGGTGGAAAAGCTGCGGAACTCAATCCGAAAGAAAGATACGAAAACGGCCCACGCTGGCTTCCCCGCGCGGGCCGTTCGTTCGGTGGATTGTGCCGATTATTCCTCGGCGCCGTCCGGCGAGGCCAGCAGCATCGCGTCGGCGACCAGACCGGCATTGCCGCGAATGGCTTTTTCGATCACCGCCGCCGTCTCCGGATGGTCCTTCAGATATTGCTTGGCGTTCTCGCGGCCTTGACCGATGCGCGTGCCGTCATGGGAGAACCATGAGCCCGACTTCTCGACCACGCCGGCCGCGACACCCAGATCGACCAACTCGCCGCGCTTCGAGATGCCTTCGCCATACATGATGTCGAATTCGACGACCTTGAACGGCGGCGCCATCTTGTTCTTCACGACCTTGACGCGGGTCTGGTTGCCGATGACGTCCTCGCGCTCCTTGATCGCGCCGATGCGGCGGATGTCGAGGCGAACCGAGGCATAGAACTTCAGCGCATTGCCGCCGGTCGTGGTTTCCGGATTGCCGAACATCACGCCGATCTTCATGCGGATCTGATTGATGAAGATCACCATGCAGCGCGACTTGGAGATCGAGCCGGTCAGCTTGCGCAGCGCCTGGCTCATCAGCCGGGCATGCACGCCCATGTGGCTGTCGCCCATCTCGCCTTCCAACTCGGCGCGCGGCACCAGCGCCGCGACCGAATCGATGACCAGCACGTCGATGGCACCGGAGCGCACCAGCGTATCGGCGATTTCGAGCGCCTGCTCGCCGGCGTCGGGCTGGGAGATCAGCAGCTCGTCGATATTGACGCCGAGCTTGCGGGCATAGCCGGGGTCGAGCGCATGTTCCGCATCGACGAAGGCGCAGGTGCCGCCGGTCTTCTGCGCCTCGGCGATGACATGCAGCGCCAGCGTCGTCTTGCCCGAGCTTTCCGGCCCGTAGATCTCGACGATGCGGCCGCGCGGCAAGCCGCCGATGCCGAGCGCGATATCGAGGCCGAGCGAACCCGTGGAAACGACCTCGACATCCAGCACCGCGTCCTTCGAGCCGAGCTTCATGATCGAGCCCTTGCCGAACGCGCGCTCGATCTGCGAGAGCGCCGCCTCCAACGCCTTTTGCTTGTCCATATCAGCCTTATCCAACAGGCGCAGAACGGTCTGCGACATTGCCCGGTCCCCTTATTCCATAGGCCTCTCGGCGATGCAACGGGGCTCAATGTACATGATTTGTTCCGGAACACAATGGGAACATCGGGGTCTAAACGGGTTTTTTGATCGAACGTTCGTCTTCACGTCGGAGATGTCCGCTTCGACTCGGGGGCGCGTCAGCTCTCGCGGACGTCTCCCATGATTTCCTTCACCTTGAAGGCCAGCTGCTTCAGCGAGAACGGCTTGGCCAGGAAATGAATGTCGGCATCGTCGCCGATGCGCTTGCGGAAGGTATCCTCCGTATAGCCCGAGATGAACACGACTTTCATATCGGGATGGGTTTCGCGCACTGTCTTGATCAGGGTCGGGCCGTCCATGCGCGGCATGACCACGTCGGTGACGATCAGATGGATCGGCTCCGCTCCGGCCTGGATGATTTGCAGCGCCGCCTCGCCGCTCTTGGCCTCGAGCACGGTATAGCCCTTGTTGCGGAGCGCACGGGCGCTGAACAGGCGGACCGGGTCCTCGTCCTCAACCAGCAGGATGGTACCGACCCCGGTCAGGTCGCGCGGGGCGGCCACGTCGAGCGGATCGAGCAGCGGCGGCGGTTCGGCCTCGCCCTCCTTGCGCTGATGCTGCGGCAGGTAGAGCGAGAATTTCGTGCCGACCCCGACCTCGCTGTCGACGAAGATGAAGCCGCCGGTCTGCTTCACGATGCCGTAGACGGTCGACAGGCCCAGGCCGGTGCCCGATCCGACTTCCTTGGTCGAGAAGAACGGCTCGAAGATGCGGCCGACGATCTCCTTCGGGATGCCGGTGCCCTGATCGGTCACTTCGATCAGCACATAGGCGCCGGCCGGCATGATCTCCAGCTCGCGCTGGATCGGCTCGGTCCGTTCGACGTTCGAGGTCCTGATCGTCAGCGTGCCGCCGCTGGGCATGGCGTCGCGGGCATTGACCGCCAGATTGATGATGACCTGCTCCAGCTGGCCCTGATCGACCCGGACTGCGCCCAGATTGCGGCTCTGGACCATCTTCAGATCGACGTTCTCGCCCAGCAGCCGGTTCAAGAGATGGCTGAGCTCGGTCAGCACGTCGCCGATGTCGATGACGCGCGGCTGCAGCGTCTGCTGGCGCGAGAAGGCCAGCAACTGGCGCACCAGATTGGCCGCGCGGTTGGCGTTCTGCTTGATCTGCATGATGTCGGCGAAGGACTGATCGCCCGGCCGGAACCGCAGCAGCAGCAGATCGCAGAAGCCGATCATCGCGGTCAGCAGATTGTTGAAATCATGGGCGACGCCGCCGGCGAGCTGACCGACCGCCTGCATCTTCTGCGACTGGGCGAACTGCAACTCCAGGTTCTTCTGCTCGGTCAGATCGATGAAATGCAGGATCAGCCCGGCGATGCTGCCCTCGGCCGTGTCGAGCCGGCTGGCGAACAGCGCCAGCGTCTTTTCCTGGGCGCGGGCCCGGACGCGCAGTTCCAGCGGCCGTTCCAGCGGCACGCCCTTGACGATCTGTGCCAGGCGTTCGGCCGCCGGCTGCTGATCGTCCTCGACCACGAATTCCATCAGATTGCGGCCGACCAGATGCTCTTCTTCCGACAGCAGCAGCTTGTCGAGCGCGGGGTTGGTTTCCTTGAAGCGCGCATGGGTATCGACCAGCGCGATGCCGACCGGCGCGATCTCGAAGAAACGCTGGAACCGCTGGCGGGCGCGGATCAACGCCTCCTCGCGCGCCCGATCGGGCGCCAGATCGCGCACAATGCTGCAGCTGCGCCGGCCCGGGCCGCTGCCTTCGATCGTCTGGCTGATGGCGGCATTGATCAGGCGGCCCTGGCGGCCGGACAGGATGACCTCCCGTCCCTCGCCCGGCGCCTGCGGGTCGAACGGCATGCGCGTCGCATCGTCCGACGGCACCAGGAAATCCTCGATCCGCGCGCGCTCGTTGATCAGCGCCTCGGGCGAAGCCCCGAGCCAGCCGGCCAGCGTCTGGTTGATCATCAGGAAGCGACCGCCCTCGTCGACCGAATAAAGCCCGACGGGCACGCCGTCGAAGAATTGGAACAGCAGGCTGCGCCCGGCCTCGATCACGCCGCGCAATTGGCGCTGGTCGGTGACATCGACCAATTGCCAGACCGCCCCGCCGCGCAGCGAGCCGATCGGCGCCACCGTGACCTCGAACCAGGCGGTCGAGCCATCGATGAAACGGGCGCGCAGTTCCGCATGCCCCGTCCCACCGACGCGGGCCTGGGCCTTCAGACGGTCCAGCTCGCCTTCGACCAGTTCGTCGTCCTCGGCCCCGTCCAGGAACGCCTGGAGCGGCACGCCGCCGCCGAAGCGCGCGGCATAGGCGGCATTGGCAAAACCGATCAGGCCGTCCTGGTCGGTCACGAAGGCCGCGTTCGGCAGCGCCTCGAGCGCCTGACGCGCGAGCGAGGCCATCCGTCCCGCCGCCGCGAGCCGGCCGGCGAGAATACCCAGAGCCAGGATCACCAGAACCGCCACGAGATCGATGGCCAGGCTGACACGATAGGGCGTCGAACCCGCCGGCAGCGCCAGTCCCAGCCAGATCCCCAACGCCAGGCAGGTCGCGGCCGCGGTCAGACCCAGCAGCAGCAGCGGCCTGACACCCGGTATCGGGCGCCGCAGCCGTCCGTCGCTCGCCCCCTCTGTCCCCAGGACCATCCCGCCCCCTGTTTTATCGACGACTCTAGCCCGGCTGGCTGATACTACCCATCACATCGACATATTGGCCCAAAAACCAATAGAGCAGCGGCGGAATGGTCAGCCCGATCAGGGCGAGACCGCCCAGCACCTGCAGCGGCATGAAAATATGGAACACCTGGAGCTGCGGCATGATCTTCGCGATCAGGCCCTGGGCCACGAAAAACACCGTGCCGACGATCAGGAAGGGCGCGGACAGCTCGACGCTGATCAGGAAGCCGCGCGACACCAGGCGCGCCATCGCCTGCGACATGTCGTTGAACGGCGGCAGCGCGCCCGCCGGAAAGGCCTGATAGCTCTCGACGACGGAACGGATCAGCATGTGATCGATCCCGGTCGCGAAGATGACCACGATCGCCAGGGCCGACAGCATGCTGGCCGGCAGGGTTTCGGGCGAGGTGGCGCCCGGATTGAACGTGATGGCGCTGGCGAGCGAGGTCTGCATCGCGATGATCGCGCCGCCGGTCTCCAGCGAGGCCAGCAGCACACGGCCCATAAGGCCCAGAAAGGCGCCGATGAAGATCTCGTCGGCCATCAGCGCGAACAATCGGAAGGTATTCTGCGGTTCGGCCGGAAGGCCGTAATCGGACTGGATGACGGGGGTGACGGCAAGGCTGATCGTGGCGGCGACGACCAGCCGGACCCGGACATTGACATAGGCGTCGCCGAAGCCCGGCATCAGCCCGATCGCGGCCGACAGACGGCAGAAAACCAGAAAATAGGTCCAGAGCACGGCCGGGACCAATTGTTCCAGCGCATAGGTCGTCATCGCCCGGGCCGGTTATTGAATGGCGATGATGCGGTCGGCGAGCGAGCGGACGAAGGTTTCGAGCGTCCCCAGCATGAAGGGCATCATCAGCAGCACGGAGATGAAGATCACGAAGATCTTGGGCACGAAAGTCAGCGTCTGTTCCTGAATCTGGGTCAGGGCCTGGAAGACCGAGATGATGATGCCGACGACCAGCGCCGCCAGCATCGGTCCGCCCGCGATCTTCAATGCGACGAAGATCGCGTCGCGCGCAACGTCGATGATCTCGGTTTCATTCATGACGACGACCGCTCAGACGGTCATATGCAGAATTTCCTGATAGGCCGAGACGACCTTGTCGCGCACCGCCACGACCGTCTGCAGCGTGACGTCGGCGTTGGTGACCGCCGCCACGACGCTGTTGAGGTCGCCGGTGCCGGCGACGGCCTGCATGCTGGCCGTCTCGCCCTTTTGCTGATCGGTGATCGCGCCTTCGAGCGTCGATTTCAGCATGTCACCGAAGCCGCCGCCGCTGACGGCGCCGGCACCCTGCGGCGCGGATAGCGTCTTGGCGGCATTGGCGTAGGCGGCGGCGCCGGCGGCGACATTGATCGTCATGAATTAAATCCTCGGAGGCGCGTCAGCTGCGCAGCATGTCGATGGTACGCGAAATCATCGAGTTCGTCGCGTCGATCGCATCGACATTGGCCTGATAGCTGCGCTGGGCTTCGCGCAGATCACCCATTTCGACCAATGGATTGACGTTCGGCATGCGGACATAGCCGTTGCCGTCGGCGGCCGGGTGGCCGGGCATGTATTTCAGTTCGAACGGCGCCGCGTCGGGCACGATCCGATTGACCTGGACCGTATTGGCACCGGTCTGGCGATCAAGCACATTCTTGAAGGTGACCAGCTTGCGCCGATAAGGATCGGCCCCGGGGGTTTCAGCGGTCGAATTCGCATTGGCGATGTTTTCCGAGATCGTGCGCAGACGCAGGGTCTGGGCGGTCATCGCCGAGGCCGAAGTCTTCAGAGCGTCATCGAAAGCCGACATGCCACACCCTCTCCAGTCCTGGCGCCCGTTTTACGAACCCGACCGACCAATCGCCGTCTTGATCAGACTAACCTGCTTTTTATACAGGTTGGTCATCAACTGATAATCGGACTGCGTGTCCGAAACCTTCATCATTTCGTCCTCGAGCGAGACCGTATTGCCGTTGATGTCCCGGTCCGTCGTCGTCTTTTCGACCACCGGATCGAGCCGGGCAGTCGCTTCCGTCCCGACCAGATGATGCGGGTCGGTCGTCGTCGGCGCCAGCTTCGGCGTGCTCGAATGAGTCACCTCGGCCAGCTCCTTACGAAAATCCAGCGGACGAAGATCCGACGCCTTGAAGCCCGGCGTATCGGCATTGGCAACGTTTTCGGTCACGACCTTCTGTCGCGCCGTCAGCCAGTTCATCTTCTTCGTCAGCGCTGCGAGCAGCGGCATATTGTTGAGGTCCATTGGACCCGACGCCTCGTCTATAATTCAGGGGCAAAATGGAGCATGCGCCCCCGCTCGTTACCAACGCGTTAAGCCGGCTGGGCGCGAACGACCCTGTGTGGATCGCTCGCGCCCCCCGCTGCTTTGGCTATTTCGCCTTCGGCTGGTAGGCCTTCAGGCCCATCTGCCAGAACATGAAGGCGAACTTGTCGGCCAGTTCCTTGTTGCGCTGGGTCCGGGTCGAGCCGATGCCGTGACCGGCGTCGTAATCGACCCGCAGCAGAATCGGCCGGCCGCTGGTGGTCGCCGCCTGCAGCGTGGCGGCCATCTTGGCCGACTCGTAGGACGGCACGCGCGGATCGTTGATGCCCGTGGTCAGCAGCACCGCCGGATAGGCGGTGCCCGGCTTGATGTTATGCATCGCGTCCATGGCGAGCAGGCCCTTGAAGCCGTCCTCGGTCGTAACCGTGCCGAACTCCGGAATGTTGGGCGGGCCGTTCTCGCTGAACTCGCCGCGCAACGCGTTCGAGACGCCGACCTCGTCGATCACCACCCGGAACAGATCCGGCCGCGCCGCCATGGCATTGCCGACCAGGATGCCGCCGGCACTGCCGCCGTCGATGCCGAGCGTGGCCGGGGTCGCCCAGCCCTGCGCGATCAGATATTCGCCGCAGGCGATCAGATCCTTCCAGCTATTGGGCTTGGTCGCCTTCTTGCCGGCCAGATGCCAATCCTCGCCATACTCGCCGCCGCCGCGCACGTGGCAGGTCGCGAAGATGCCGCCGTTTTCCAGCAGCGGGAACCACCGCGCCAGAAATGCGGGATTCTCCGAGATGCCATAGGCGCCATAGCCCCAGATCAGGGTCGGATGCTTGCCGTCCGGCTTGGCGTCCTTGCGGCGCATGATCGAGAGCGGCACCTCGGTGCCGTCGTAGCTCTTGATCTTGATCTCTTCGGCCGTATAGGCCTTGGTATCGACCGGCGAGGGTGCCAGCAGGCCGGTATCGACCAGCGTCGCCGTCTTGGGGTCATACCTCACCCAGGCGCCGGAATGGACCCAGCCCTCGACGCTGAACAGGGCGCCCGGCACCCTTGTGTCGGTATAGAGGCCTTCGATGGTCGCGCCGTCATAGGCAAGCGGCACGGCCTCGACCTTGCCGGTGTCGTAGGGCGATCGGCGCAGACGGCTCGGACCGCCGTCCATGTCCTGGATATAGAGCGCGTCGGCGGCCGTCGAAATGCCGGTGATGACGACGTCGCTGGCCGGCACCACGGTCTGGGCCTGGGCCAGATCGGGCTTGCTCACGTCCTCTTTCAGGACCTTGAAACGGGCGGCATCCTTGTGGGTCAGCAGGAACAGATCATTGCCGTGCAGTGCCGCACTGGTGACTTCGTCCTCGGGCAGCGCCAGCTTGACCCAAGGCGTGTTGCCGTCGGTGGCCTTGGCGATCGGCGCCGCATAGAGCCCGATTTCGTTCTGGACCCCGTTCACGACCGCGCCCAGCACGTAATCCGAGCCCGGCGTGACGATGATGGCCGGAAAGGCGATCGGATCGATCTTGACGGTCGAGTTCAGGCCGCTGCCCAAGACCGGCTTGTCGGTTTCCGGGTCCGTGCCCAGCACATGCAGGAAGGCGCGGCTGTCCTTGTATTTATCGGTGCCAGGCGCGCCCGCGTCGAGTTTCTGCAGGCGGTTGTAATAGAACGCCTTGTCGCCCGGCAGCCAGGCGACCGAGGCATCGTTGGTCCGGTCGATGCGCTCGTCCAGATCCTTGCCGGTCGAGACCTCCATGATATGCAGCACGCTCTGCTCGGAGCCGCCTTCGGACAGGCCGTAGGCCACATATTTGCCGTCGAGCGAGGGCTGGAAATAATCGATCGAGACATGCTTGTCGCCAACGGACAGCTTGGTCGGATCGACCAGCACCGTGTCTTTGCCCTTGGCGCCCTGGCGCACGACGAGCGAGTAGTTGGCGGCACCCGGCGCGCTCTTGCGATAGAAATACGCGTCGCCGACCTGGTTGACGCCCAGTACCTTCACGCTGGCATTGTCCAGCGCCACGATGCGCTTTTCCAGCGCCGCGCGGCCGGGGATCTTGGCGAGAACCCCATTGGTGTAGTCCGCCTGGCCCTTCATGAAGGCCTGGAATTCCGGCGACTTGGACTCTTCCATCCAGCGGTAATCGTCGGTCACGCTCGTGCCGAAGAAATTCTCGACCACCGGCTTCTTGTCGGCGACCGGTTGCCCCGGGGCGGCGATCGCCGTGCCGGATGCGAGCAGGGCGGCCAGACCCAAGGTCAGGCCGCCCATGGCCCGGCGAATATCCTGTCGTAACACCATGCAACTCCCTCACTGAGGATGTTTCGTTGCCGGCGACGCTAGCGCTTATTCGCGTTCAGGAACAGTCACCAAGCCGTGCTCAAAGCTCGGCGTATTTACCATCGTGCCATTGCCAGACCACGAAGCCGGCGCGCTTGATGTCGCCCTTCTCGTCGAACTTGATCTCGCCGGTGACCGTCTCGAAAACGGTCGATTGCAGCGCCTTGACCAAGTCCGGCAGCTTCAGCGATTTGGCGGCCTCGGCCGCCTGGGCATAGAGCTGGATCGTGGCATAGGCCTGCAGCGTGAAGCCTTCGGGCGGGCCACCGCTCTGCTCGAACGCTTCGACCACCCCGGCCGCCGCTGGGCGCTTGCGCCAATCGGGCGCGAAGGTGAACAGCGTGCCCTCGCCCGCCGGCCCGGCGATCTGCCAGAATTCCGGTGTCGGCAGCGCGCTGTCGGAGATCAGCGTGGCGGTCAGCCCCTGCTCGCGCGCCTGGCGGATGATCAGCGCCGCTTCCTTCTGATAGCCGCCGAAGAAGATCGCCTCGACCCTGGCCTGCTTCATCTTGGAAACGAGCGCGGTGAAATCCTGGTCGCCCACGGTGATCGATTCGTCCAGCGCCTCTTTCAGGCCGGCGGCGACCAGCACCTTGCGCGTCTCGTCCGCGATGCCGCGGCCATAGGCCGACTTGTCGTCGATGATCGCGATCGGCTTGTCCTTGAAATGGGCGACGACATAATCGCCGGCGACCTGGCCCTGCTGATCGTCGCGGCCACAGGCGCGATAGACGTTGTTCCAGCCCTTCTTGAACGCATCCTCGGTCAGAGCCGCGGCGGTCGAGGCCGGCGAGATCTGCAGGATGCCGGCTTCGTTGTAGATCGCCGAGGCCGGGATCGACGAGCCGGAACAGAAATGGCCGGCGACGAAGGCGATGTTCCGGGAGGCGAGCTGATTGGCGACCGCGACCGCCTGCTTCGGATCGCAGGCATCGTCGGCGATGGTGAGCGCCAGCTTCTGGCCCAGCACGCCGCCCTTGGCATTGATGTCGTCGACCGCCTGCTGCGCGCCCCGTTTCAGCTGTTCGCCGAAGGTCGCGTTGGAACCGGTCATCGGACCGACCAGGGCGATCGGAATATCGGCCTGGGCGGCACCGCTCGCCAACGCCAGCGCGGTCGCCATGGTCGCAAAGATCTTACGCATCGAGCCTATGTCCCTTCCGTGAAATGGTTAGTTCCGGCCGTGTTTCCTGTCGGTGATCAGCATGCAGCCCGGTGCGTGGGTGATGCAGAATTCGGGCCGCACGACCTCGATCGCGGCCTGCGGCGTCACCCCGCAGGCCCAGAACACCGCAACTTCGCCGGACTCGACCACGACCGGGTCGCCATAGTCGGGCGCCGCGATGTCGCGGATGCCGATCAGCGCGGGATCGCCGACATGGACCGGGGCGCCATGCATGTCCGGAAAGCGGCCGGAAATCTCGCCGGCGCGGACTGCGTCCTGCGGCGTCAATGGCCGCATCGAGACGACCATCGGCCCGTGCCAGCGGCCGACCGGCACCGTCGGGATATTCGTTTTGTACATCGAGACGTTCAGGCCCTGGCTGACATGCCGCAGCGGGATCCCGGCCTCGAGCAGCGGATGCTCGAACGTGAAGGAGCAGCCGATCACGAAGGTGACCAGATCGTCGCGCCACAGGTCGGCGACATCGGTCGGCGTCGCGTCGAGCCCGCCGTGGCGATAGACCCGATAGCGCGGCAGGTCGTGGCGCATGTCGATGTCGGCCCCGAGCGTCGGCAGCGCCGGCGAGCCCGGCGCCGACATCGCCAGCAGCGGGCAGGCCTTGGCATTGGCGCGACAGAAACCTTCGAAATCCGCGGCCCAGTCGCGCGGCAGGATGACGACATTGCCCTGGATGTGGCCGGGGGCCACGCCCGCGGTCGGGCCGGTCAGCGTGCCCTGGCGGATCTGTCGACGCACCGCCGCGGCATCCGTCGCGCGCTGCAAAAGCTCACCCATCGCGTCGCTCCTGAAAATCCCGTCTGGCGTTCAGTTAGCCAGTACCGAAGCAACGGGTCGAATTGTCATATTGGATCGGTTTCGATCAGGATTTCTGATCGGTCCCGTCCGTCGCCCCCGCATCCGTCGCCACGGCCTGGGCCAGCAGGGCCACGATCGCCGCCAGGGCATTGTCGGGCTGATCGAGATAGCTGGCGGTGAATACCAGCGGCGCCAGGCCTGTGGCGCAATCCAGGATGCGCAGCCGGCCGGCGGCCAGCTGCTCGGCGATGACGGCGGGCGGGATGGCGCTGATGCCGATGCCGTCCAGGGTCATGCGCACGATCGAGGCGAGCGAGCTGTTGGCGAAGAAGCGCGGCCGCGGCAGCTCGACCCGGGCGAACAGTTCGGTCACGTCGCGATAAGGTCGGGTCACCCGCGAGTAGGTCATGATCGGCCAGGCCGCGAGGTCGGTCAGGCTCAATGGTCCCGGAGCGATCGGCAGGTCCGGGCTGGCGATCCAGGCCATCGGATAGCTGCACAGGGCCAGGTTCTTGATCTTGGCGGCGCTGACCGGCCCCAGCAGCAGCGCCACGTCCAACTCGCCGGCGAGCAGCGCGTCGCGCAGGTTGGACGAGACATCGACCGCGATTTCGAGCGTGATCGCCGGATAAAGCTCGTGCAGGCGCTTCACCAGCCGGGCCAGCCAGGTATGGACGATAGTCTCGGACAATCCGAGCCGGACCGTGCCGCGCAGCGTGCCGGCCGAGGTCACGGCCATGATCATCTCGGTGCGGAGCGCCAGCATGCGTTCGGCATAGGCGAACAGCTCGACGCCCTTGGGCGTCAGCGCGGAGCGGCGTTTGTCGCGATCGATCAGGCGGGTGTTGAACGCCTGCTCCAATTGCGCGATTCGCGCCGACACGGCGGGCTGGGTCGTGTTGAGTTTTTCGGCCGCGCGGCGGAAACCGCCCAGGTGCGCCACCCAATAGAAGGTCTCCAAGGTTCTAAGCTCGATCATCCCCGGCCCTTTTCCGACATCCAACCGGGATAACCCTACCCTACACGCCGGCCATTCGGTTACAGCCTGTTGCGGGCCGCGCGACACCGGTTGCGCGACCTGCGACGACGGCGCACCCTATGGCGGCAAGGCTTTGTTAAGGGGCTCGGCCCCAGGCTCCGCCGGGACACCCTTGAAAGGGCTTGGATGGAACGGGAAAAGGCGATCGCGCTCGATTTCGATCAGCACGATCCGGGCGTGCCGACCGTCGTCGCCACCGGCGAGGGCGAGGTTGCGCGTCAGATTCTGGCGATCGCGTTCGAGCATGGCATCAAGGTGCGCGAGGATGCCGATCTGGTCGAGATCCTGTCGACGCTGGATGTCGGCGACGAGATCCCGATCATCGCCTTCGCCGCTGTTGCGGAAATTCTGACCCACGTCTATCGCTGGGAACTCCAGCAACGTTCTCCGACCGAGCACTCTCCGACATGACCGGCACCGCCCTCGACAGACTGCTCGACGATACCGAAGGCCAGCTCGACGCGGCGCTGATCGCGCTCTTGGCCGGCGACCTGATCGATCTGGCCGACCTGCCGCCGCGGATCGAAACGATCTGCCGGATGGCGGTCGACAGCCGCCGCCGTGACGCGGCCGACCGGCTGCTGCGGCTGACAGGCAAGCTCGACGAGATCGAGGGCCATCTGCGCAAGCGCCTGGCCGCCATCACGCCGGACATGGAGCGTCCGGCCGATCCCAAACGCGCGAGCGACGTCTATCGCGCGGCAGCGGGAGCGCCAAAATCGAAAACATGATGGGACTGGTTCAGGCGATCGGCGCCCTGGTCTTCGTGCTGGCGCTGATCGGATTGGTCGCGTGGCTGATGCGCCGGTTCGGGCCGACCATGCGGCTGGGCCGCGTCGGACGCCTGCGTCTGGTCGAGACGATCGCGCTCGACAGCCGCCGCCGGCTGCTGCTGGTCCGGCGCGACGATACCGAGCATCTGCTGATGATCGGCGGCACCGGCGATCTGGTGATCGAGACCGGCATCGACGCTGCCGCTACGGCCGCCCCGCGCGCGCCAGCGGTGCAACGCGGGCGGGCCGAACCGAGCTTCGCCGCTCATCTTCCGGGTGATGAAGCGTGAAGCGTATCCTGCCGTTTCTGCTGCTGCTCGCGGGCCTGATGCTGGCGGGATCCGCCTCGGCGCAGAGCCTGTCGCTCGACCTGGGCGACGGCGGCGGGTCGACGACCGGCCACATCGTCGAACTCGTCGCCCTCATGACGGTGCTGAGCGTGGTGCCGGGCCTGCTGGTCACGGTCACCTCGTTCACCCGCATCGTCGTCGTATTGTCGTTCCTGCGCACGGCGCTCGGCATCCAGCAGACGCCGCCCAACACGGTGCTGATCAGCCTGGCGCTGTTCCTGTCGGCCTTCGTCATGGGGCCGACGCTGCAGCGGTCCTACGACGACGGCATCGCACCGCTGATCGCGGAAAAGCTCGATACGGCGACCGCGCTGGAGCGCACGGCCAAGCCGTTCCACGATTTCATGCAAACCCATGTGCGCGACCAGGATCTGCAGCTGTTCATGGGGCTGGGCCGCATGCCGCCGGTGGCGACGCCCGACGACACGCCCTATCGGGCGCTGCTGCCCGCGTTCCTGATCAGCGAACTGCGCCGGGCATTCGAGATCGGCTTCCTGCTGTTCCTGCCGTTTTTGATCATCGACATCGTCGTGGCATCGCTGATCATGTCGATGGGCATGGTCAGTCTACCGCCCAACGTGATCAGCCTGCCGTTCAAGCTGATCTTCTTCGTCCTGATCGACGGCTGGTATCTGGTGTGCGGCTCGCTGATTCAGAGTTTCGGCCCCGGCTGATCGCCTAAAGCCGCCCGATAGACCGTTTCCCGATCCGCCTCGGTCGCGACCGAGCGGATCATCGGCAGATCGCCCGAGAGTTCGCGACCGATCGCCACAGCGATCCGTCCGTCGGGGCAGAGACCCAGGCAGGAGGTTTCGACCACCCGCAGCGCCTTCTGCCGGCCGACCGAGCCCAGCCGTTCCTTGAACCATTGCCGGAGCGTGGTGCGTCCGTCCGGCCCGATGCCGTCCGGCAGTTTCCCCGAGCAGCGCAGGCAGACGAACAGCACGTCCGTCTCCCATTTCGCCGGCGTCGGATCGGTCGCATCCGCGCTCGGCGCCGAATTCGAGGCGATCGGGGCGGCGCGCCACCCCTGCCCCCAGACCTGACGGAGTTTCGTCGGGATCACGCCCACCTCCTCAGACCTGCTCGATATCGGCCGCGGCCGCATCGATGATCGCCGTGATACGAGCGACCTGCTCGTCGGTCAACGGCTCCTTGGCCAGACGCATCTGCAGGGCCAGCTTGAAATTCTCGATGGCGCGCTGGATCTGCGGCCGAGTGCCGCCGCCGAACCGGCGTTTCGCCTCGGAAATCTTCTCCAGCACGATAGTCATGACCGACTGGTTGCTGGCCAGGAACGCGCGGCCCTCGTCGGTGATGGCATAGAGCTTCTTGTTGCCCTCGGCCTGGGCGACGGTGGCGTAGCCCATTTCCTCGAGCAGGGTCAGCGTCGGATAGATGACGCCCGGGCTGGGGCTATAAAGGCCCAGCAGCTTGTCCTCGATCGCCTTGATGATCTCATAGCCGTGGCGCGGCTTTTCCGCGATCAGGGTCAGGATGAGAAACCGCAGGTCGCCCTGCTCGAACATCCGGCCCATGCGACCGCCGCCGAAGCCGTGGCGCCCGCCATGATGACCGCCGAAATGGCGCCCGCCGAACCCGAAATCGTCCCGAGCGAAGCGGCGTTCGCCCTCTTCCCCGTGACCGCGATGCCTTGATCTGCCAAACATGGTAACTCTCTTGTGTGTGTTTCGACTTGTCTAAGATATATCGAAACTGTTTTTGTGCAAGAGGCTTTTGCGAAAAATTCTCACAGCAGTTCTTGGCGCCTGTATCATGCGGGCCGTTTCCGAGCGCGATTTGGGGCGGCTCAAAATGGAATCAGACGACGAGCTGAGGAACTTCGAAGCGCACGGTGCCGCTGCCTTGCCGATCTCCGGCGACCAAGGCGACGTCGATCATGACGGCGCTCGGATCTGGTACGCGACCTACGGCGCCGGCCCGCCGGTGATCCTGCTGCATGGCGGCCTCGGCCATAGCGGAAACTGGGGTTATCAGGTGCCGATGCTGGTCGGTGCCGGCCGTCGCGCCGTGCTGATCGACAGCCGCGGCCACGGTCGCAGCACGCGCGATCTGCGGCCGTTCACCTATGAGCTGATGGCATCCGACGTTCTGGCCGTGATGGATGCGTTGCACCTGGAAAATGCCGCCGTCGTCGGCTGGAGCGACGGCGCGTGCATCGCATTGATCCTCGCCATGCAGGCCGCCCGACGCATTGCCGGTGTCTTCTTCTTCGGCTGCAACATGGACCCGAGCGGCACGAAGGAAATCGCGCCCAGTCCGATGCTCGGGCGGTGCTTCGGCCGGCATGCCAGGGACTATGCCGCGCTGTCGGCCACGCCGGACCAGTTCGAGGCGTTTGCCGAGGCGGTCGGCCAGATGATGAAGACGGAGCCCAACTATTCCGCCCGCGATCTGGCCCGGATCCACGTGCCGGTCGCGATCGTGCACAGCGAACATGATGAGTTCATCAAGCGCGACCATGCCGACTATCTGGCGCGCAGCATTCCCGGCGCGGAATTGATCCTGCTGCCCGGCGTGAGCCATTTCGCGCCGCTGCAGCGACCAGATCAATTCAACGGCGCGGTGCGTGCCTTCCTCGACAAGCTGGTCGGGATCAATTGATCTTGCTGAGCTGTTCCGTCGCCAGGCGCTGACGATAGGTCGTCATGAAGCCCTGCAGATCGCTGATCTGGGCAACCCGGTCGGCGAGCGATTTGAAGTCGCCGGCGGTCGACGAGCTGTTGCCGGCGACCACACGGAAATCATCCTTGAGCGCGCTCTTGTCCATGGCGGCACCATATTGCTTCTGCAGGGCCGCCAGCCCGGGGCGGTCCTTGCCCAGCACCATGGCCGTCGCGATCTTGAGCACGGTGCGCGCGGTGTCCTCGTCGATCCTGCCGGCCTCGGGCGGCTTCAGCCCGCGCTTCAGCACCGGCACCACGGCGGCCCAGTTCTGCGTCTTCCAATAGGTATCGACGCGCAGCCGGTCGGCATCGGCGGATTGGTCGCCGGTCAACAGCGTGAGCGCGTCCGCATCCTTGCCCTGCTCCGCCAAAGCGCGCGCGCGCAATTCCATCCGCTGGCCGACCAGTTCGGGCGGCAGGTCGCCCGTCACCGGCAGATCGAGGGCCGCGATCGCATCGTCCGGGCGCCGGTCGAGCAGACGGACCAGGGCGAGCTGGGTCGCGACGCGCGCCTGATCGACGCCGGTCAGCCGGGTCTTGACCTGGTTGTCGAGCAGGTCGCCCGCCCGATCCAGCAGATCGACCTTGACCAGCTGGTCGGCCAGCCGACGGATGATCTCATCGCCCTGCGCGCCCGCCGGCGTCAGCTCCTTGAACTCGTCATAGAGCGCCAGCTGCTTCAGCGGCCCGATCGTATCGCTCGCCTTGCCCAGGAACAGGTCGATGAAATACTGCTGCATCTCGTCGGCGACACCCTTGGACACGGGATTGTCGCCATAGCTGGTCAGCACCTGACGCAGGGAGCGGAAGGCGGACCGATAGTCGCCATCGGCGACCTGCAGCTGGGCGAGCTGGCGCAGGATGCGGACCTCGAAATCATCGCCGCGCCAGACGAAGCGCAGGCGATCGAGCGCCGTGATCGCGTCCGCCCGGACGATCTGCCCATCCTTGTATTGGGTCATCGTCATGGCGAAGGTCGCCTGGGCCCGGGCCAGACTCGAGTCGGGGGATTTCGAAACCTCCGTCCAGAGCGCGATCGCCTGCTTCTCGTCGCCTTGGATCGCCAGGATACGGCCTTCGACCACCTTGGCCTGATCGGTTTCCCCGTCCGTCGGATTATGGGCCAGCACGTCGCTCACCAGCGCCAACGCCTTGTCGCGGTCGCCCGCATTCAGCAGCGCCTCGGCGATCTTGATCGACAGCTGGTTGCGCAGTCCTTCGGGATAATTCTTCAGGGCATTGTCCGACTTGGCATAGGCGTTGAGCGCGTCGGTCCATTGGCCGCGATCGGCCGCCAGCACCGCGCGCCAGAGCTGTCCGTCGATGCTGGCATCGAGCGACGGATCGCCCAGGTCGGCCGTCGCGGTGTCGAGCTGGTTCGCCAGTTCCTCCGAGGCGCCGCGCAGCGCACGCAGGCTCGGATCGTCGAACATGCCGGGCGCGTCGCGCTCGATCGCGCGCAGGACGCTCAACGCCTCGACGCCTTGGGCATTGGCGAAATAGAAGCGCGCCAGATCGAGCCGCGCACTGTTCTTGTCGTCGCTCGAAGCCGTCGTGATCGCCGTCATCAGCGCCTGACGGTGCAGGGTGAAATCATCGTCACCTTTCCAGTCGACCGGACTGAACACGCGATTCTGGTCGGTCTTGCCGGCCCGTTCGGCATGGCGGTCGGCATCCGACGACAGCGCCAGGCCGCCGGGCGCGCTCAGCTCGACCAGGCTCGGTTGCGCGCGGATCGCCAACTGGTCGCTGGTTGGACGGAACACCAGGCCCTGCGCGCTCGGCAGCACGCGGAAATCGGGGAAATCCGCCCCCAGGTCCGAGCCCTGCCCCAATTGCGGCAGGGGCACCGTCACCAGCACGTCGCCGGCATCGGGATCGACCAGGCTGATCGGGCTCGACGGATCGCTGACCGGGAAGATCATCGAGGCGTTGGGACCGTCGCTGCGCACCTGGCCCTGCACCGGCGCCTCGGAGCGCTGCGGCTGATTGCGCAACTCGACGATCCAGGCGGTGCCGGCGCGGCGGACGCTGGGATTGAACCCGGCCCAGACATTGAGCCGCAACACCGTGCCGCTGCGGCTCGGCACTTGGGCGATCGAGGTGATGACCGGCCAGTTGGCGGCATGAAAATCGCCGAAATCCATCTTCTGGGCACGATCGAACACCATCCAGACCGCGTTGCCGCGCCGGAAGATCGCGGCCGCGGCCGGCTGGAGCCACTCGAAGCGCAGCGAGACGCCGTCGTCGATCAGCGTATAGCGGATCTGCAGACCGTTCTCGGCGGCGGATCCCAGCGTGCCGGAGACCTGACCGGTCGGCACCGGGGCATCCTGATCGGCATCGGCCGGCGGTACCGGCGGATGGACGACGGCCGGCGGCGCCTCGGCGACCGGCGCCGGCACGACCGGCGGTGGGGCGACCGGAGCCGGCGGCGGCTGGGGCGGTGCCACGACGGGCACCGGCGGCTGGCCGGGCACCACGTCGAGGATCACGAGATTGCCGGCACGCGTGTCGTTGACCCGATGGCCGGGCGGCAGCGTGAATTGCAGCTGGGTGCCGTCGGCCGACAGGCTTGCCGGACGCAGCCGCTGCGGCAGGGCGCGCTCGAGCCGGGCCATGTCGATGCCGGCCGGCTGATCGAACGCGATCTGCACCTTGCCGTCGCCCTGGGCCAGCTTGTAGTCGGTGCGCTTCGGCCACTCGAACACGATCCGGTCGCTGGCGCCATGACCGCCGACCCGGACGGCCACGGCGGCCGGCTTGGCCGCGACGGCTGGTGCCGGGGGCGCAGCGGGTGCGGGCTTCGCGACAGGAGCGACGGGTGCGGCAATCGGCGGCTTCGCGTCGGCCGTCGCGGGCGGCTTCGGCTTGTCGACCAGATCCAGGACCAGGGTGGCGCTGTCATAGGCGGCCTGCTGCAGCGTCACCGGCCGCTTCAGATGGGCCGTCACACTCATGCCGTCCGGTGCCGCCACGACCTGATCCAGATAGGGGCCGAGCGCGCGCCGGATGCCGTCGAGCGGCGCCTCGACCGGCCGTTCGAAGCGAATGGTCAGGCTGTCGTCGGTCGCCGTCGCCTTGAACGGCACCGCGGCACCGCCGCCGGTGCCGGCAAACACCAGGCGGCCGAAGCCGGGATGGATCGCGGCGCGGGTTTCGAGCCGGATCTTGGCCGGTGTGGCTGCAGGAGCAGGAGCGGCCGCCGGTGCCGCGTCCTGCGCGGGCGCCGGTCCGGCCCAGATCAGGGCAACCAACAATGCGCCGGCCAGGATCAGGCCGCGGTCAGGGCATCGCATGGGCGCCCTCCTCGGCCGACTGATCCTCGATCACGATGTCGATCCGGGTCTGGCCGCCATCCCCGCCGTCGATCATCGCCGACAGCGGCAGCGGACGCGGATAGCCCAGATGCTGCAGCGCCGCCGCCACGTTGTTCGCGGCCGCCAGCGCCACAACCCAATCATGCGTCGGCTCGGCGCCGGGCGCCGGATTGGTGCCGCGATGGGCCGTGACCCCCGCCTTGTTTTCCAGATTGGCCAGCAGCCGCGCCAGATCGGCCAGCAGCGGCTTGTCGCTGTCGGTCCAATGGGCGATCGGCTGGGCCGGCAGGCGCAGCACCAGGCGATGCTCCTCGCGCTTGACCTCGGTGCCGGCCAGCCCGGGTTGATCGGCCACCAGCTTGCCCAGGAGGGCGGCGGCATAGCCCAGATCGATCCGCGCCTGACCCGGCGCCGGGATCTCGGCCGCGCCCTTGCCTTCCAACCGATGGCCAGTCAGATATTCCGAGATCGGCAGCACGACTCGTTCCCAATCCTGCCGCTCGACCGTCGTCGTGGCGAACAGCAGCACGAAGAACGAGAGCAGCAGCGACATCAAATCGGCGAACGTGATCATCCAGCCCGGCGAGCGCGGGCGCGGCGGCGGTTGGTCCTGGTCGGCGCCGAACGGCGTCATGGCGCCGCCCCGGCATCGGGCTCGTCGCCGTCGATCGCGGCAAAATCCAGCCGGATCGTCGGGCCGCCGCCACGGTCGACCGAAATTGCCAGCGAATCGCCCGGGCAGCCTTCGGCATAGAGCCGTGCGGCCACGGTCGCAGCGCGCAGGCCCGCCAACCGTTCGGCGGCACCGCCCGGCGGCGCGTCGCCCGGCACCATGGCGCGCCAGGTCATTCGGATCCCCGGACCGGGCGCGCGGTGCTGCAGCATCAGCGACAGGCGATCGAGCGTCGGCAGTACCTCGGTCCTGGGCGTGGCGCTGCCGGGCTCGAACACCGAGTCCTCCGGCAGCGAAATCTCCAGGAAGCTGCCGCTGGGCGCCGCCAGGTTCGACCGGGCGAGCGGCGCGAAGCCGGTCAAGAGGCCGGTCACGTCCCGCGCGAAGCCTTCGACGCTGACGGTTTCCGGCCGCGGTGCCTCCGGCGGTTCGATCAGGCCCAGCGCCGACGGTAGATGGCCGAAGGCGGCATCGACCGAATCGATCACGGCGCGGGCGCGCGGACGCTGCACCGCCGAGATCGAGACCAGCACGATGAAGAATACGAACAGCAGCAGGAACAGGCTGACATAGGTCGCCACCGCCACGCCGCCGGGCGCGGGCTGTACCGGGATCGAACCGTCCTCATCCATGACCGTGGACCTGCACGGACGCGATGCGCGATGCTGCGGGGTCGGGCGTCAGAACAGCCCCGCGAGAATGGCGTCGATGTCGGCCTGACTGTTGGCGTTGCCCGGCATCTGCGGCCCGGCCATCAGCTTCTTGTCGGCATCCGCCTCGGTCTCGGCGACCGGCTCCGGCGGCGGCGTGAAATGCTCGACCTGATCGCCGAACGCTTCCAGCAAGCCGTGAATCTTCGTCTCGATATAGCGCAGCGTCTTCACCACCTTGGTGATGCGCTGGCCGGTGATGTCCTGGAAATTCGACGCTTCGAAGATCTTGGTCACGGAATCGGTGATCTGCGCCTGGGCCTCGGGCGGCAGCGTGGCTCCCAGCTTCTCCAGCACCTCCGCCTCGTCCAGGATCACGCCGGTCGCGGCCGCGGTCGCGGCGACGACCGCATCCAGCTCGTCGGTCGCGAGCGGAATATGGTGATGCGGAATATCGTGCGGCTGCACCGACGCGATCTCGCGCTTGGCCGCCTGGATGACGCGCGCCAGGGTTTCGAGCTCCTGATAGAGCTTGATCTCCGACAGCGACAGGGCGCCGGTCAGGCTCGCCACGACTTCCTCGACGGCGGCGCTCACCTGCGCCGCATCCACGACCGGGCGTTGGCCGCGCATCATATCGAGGCGGCGCGTCAGGTCATCGGCGATCGCAAGCTTTCCCATGGGTTCCTCCCGGTGCGGCGTCGCGCGGCCCCGAAGGATCGGCGCGGCAACCGCTAGAATGTGCTAAAGGCCAAACAAAACGTCTGCAAGCTCTTGATCTCGGCGCGCGGTTGCCGCGCCGGGTCGTCAGTTCTGCGGGTTCGCCGCCGCGTCGATCGGCACCACCGCCGCCGATTGGCGACGCTCGGCCAAGGCCATGGTGATGACCTGCGCCTTTTTCGGATCCATCACCGCCATGATGGCCGACGTGGTGCGATCCTTCATCCGGGTCAGCAGTTGCAGCAGCACGGGCATGTCGAGTTCCGACAGGATGGCCGCCGCTTCTTTCGGCTTCATGTTGGTATAGATCGCGACCAGGCTGCTCAAGCGCTGATCCTCCTGGGCATCGACCTTGCCCAGGCTGGCATCGAGCGTCGCCTGCATCTGCTTCAATTGCTCGATCTTCTGATCGACCCGCTCCTCGGCAGCCTTGAGCAGGGCCTCGCGCTGGCTCAGCTCGGCCGCGCGCTGGTCCAGGTCGGGCCGGCGCTTCGCCAGCTGTTCCAGCAGCGGCTTGACCTCCTCGGCCGAATAACTCTCTTTCGCCGGCGGCTGGGGCACGGCCGGATTGAGCGGTTCGGCGCCGGCCGCGGCCGCGTCCTTGACGGGCGCCGCGCCCGCCAGCTTGGCCGGTGTTTCGCTGGCCGGCTTCGCCGGTGTTTCGCTGGCCGGCTTCGCCGGGGTCGCCGGCGGCGTCTGGGCGAAGGCGATGCCGGCCTCGTGCCAGACGGCGCCGACCCGAGCGACCAGCATGACGCCCGCGGCGACGATCAGAACATGCAGAAGGCGTGGTTTCAGTCTCACTGCCGGCTCCTCGCTTCGAGCGCGCGCAACAATTCACGTTCGGCCCGCGACTGCGGTTCGGCGGCCCGGGGCGCCTCGCGCGGCTCCGGCGACCGGGGAGAGTCTTCGCGCCCCTGCGGGGCCGGGCGCGGCTTCGGTCGGGCGGCATTGCGGTCCATCGACGGTTCGATCCGGCTGGACGGCGCGTCGGCCGCTTCGGCCTGCTTCAACAGCATGGCCAGACGGCTCTGGCTGCCCTTGCCATCGGCCGCGGCGGCGGCACTGGCGGCCGACTGCTGCGCCGCCGACAACCCGGTGACGCCGACGGTCGCCGCCGGTTGCTGGTCGCGCTGCGTGCGCATGCCGATCTCGAGCCGGTTGGCGATGTCGCCGGCGCGCTCGGTGATGAAATTCAGATCGGCGTCCAGCTTCCTGGCCTGCTCGATGGTGTTCTGCAGTTGCCGGCCGGCATCGCCCGCGGCCAGTTTCAGGGCGGCGACTGCGTCCTCGGCCGCACCGGAAGATTCCTGCAGCCCCCGGATCAGGCCTTGCAGCCGCTCGCTGTCGTTGCGCAGCGCCGCCAGCCGGCCGTTGAGCTTGACCGCGAACACGATCGTGGCGATCAGCAGGATCGCGACGACGGCATCCATGATCAGCGAGACGGCCATGATCAGCGATCCTTCGGCTTGGGGTCGATCTTCTCATCGATGCGCACGGCCATGTTGCCGCTCTTGCGGCCCATCTTGCCGCTGAACATCAGCAGATCGCCGCACAGCAGCTCGACTTCGGAATCGGGCAGCGCGTTCAACGGCAGGCGCGTGCCGACTTTCCAATGCAGCACGTCGCGCAGCGACAGGCTGAGCGTGTCGAGCACGGCGCGGATCTGCACGTCGGTGTGCCACAGCTCGCCGGCCAAATGGGTTTCCCAGATCGAGTCACGGCCGAACTTCTCGCCCATGAACATCTGCAGCAGCAGTTCGCGCACGGGCTCCAGCGTCGCGTTCGGGAACAGCAGTTCCAGGCGGCCGCCGCGATCTTCCATGTCGATGCGCAGGCGGGCGACGATCGCGGCATTGGCCGGCCGCGCGATGGTGGCGAAACGCGGATTGATCTCCAGCCGCTCGAACCGGAAATCGACCGGCGACAGCGGATCGAACGCGGCCGACAGATCGCCCAGCACGACCGTGACCAGACGCTCGACCAGATTGCGTTCGATCGTGGTATAGGGCCGGCCTTCGATGCGCATCGCCGCCGTGCCGCGCCTGCCGCCCAGCAGCACGTCGACGATCGAATAGATCAGCGCGGAATCGACCGTCAGCAGGCCGTAATTGTCCCATTCCTCGGCCTTGAACACCGACAGCATGGCCGGCAGCGGGATCGAGTTCAGATAGTCGCCGAAGCGGGTGGACGTGATGCTGTCGAGCGAGACCTCGACGTTGTCGGAGGTGAAATTGCGCAAGCTCGTCGACATCATGCGGACGAGGCGGTCGAACACCACCTCGAGCATCGGCAGACGTTCGTAGGAGACCAGCGCCGAATCGATGATGGCGCGGATGCCGGACGTGTCGCGATCGCGCCCGGCGCCATCGGCGAAGCCCAGCAGACTGTCGATTTCGTTCTGATTGAGGACGCGCGTCGAGGTCTCGCCGCCGCCGAGACCCATGGCCGAAGCCATCTCGTCGTCGTCGCCACCGCCGCCGTCGGCGCCGTCATCGCCTCCCGCCATGGCGGCCCATTCGGCCGCCATGCGTTCTTCGTCTTCCTTGGTTACGTCCGACATCGCTCGTTACCAGTGCCTCAGCGTCTTCGATCGACGCCCAGAAGGTTTTAGAGAAAGTCCTTACTGAACAAGCATTTCCGTAAAGAGTACGTCGTCCACCTTCACGGGCGCCACCGCGGCGTTGACCCGCATCAGCAATTCCTCGCGCAGCCGGTAGAGCCCGGCCGAGCCCTTGAGATCTTCCAGGCGCAGCTCGCGCAGATAGGTCTGGAACGTATCGACGATCCGCGCCTGCACCAGCTTTACCTTGGCCTTGTCATCCTCGCTCTCGAGCTGAAAGCTGACATGAAGTTTCAGGAAACTCGACTTCTTGCTGCCGGTGTTCAGATTGACCAGCATATCCGGCAGATCGTCATAGAACACCGCCACCTTGGGCGGCGGCGGCGCTTCGACCTTGGCCTCGGTCTTTTCCTCGCCCTTGCCGAGCAGGGTCGAGGCGATGCCGCTGTAATAGAGGCCCGCGGCCGTACCGACCATCAAAAGCAGGGCCGCGAGCACCAAGATGATGAGCTTCTTGCTGCCGCGTCGGCGGCCGCCGGCCATGCCATCGTCCATCGCCTCATCGGCCATTCCGCGGATCCCGTCATTTCAGAGCCCGTCCAACCAGGGCCGAGCGTCGGTTAACCATGCGCAAAGTTGATTAAGAACTCCTTAGCCGGGAAGCCGTCCGGCTTTGCCAGAGAGGATGCCCGGGCTGCTATTGCTGCTGCACCAGCCGGAGATTGATTTCCTCGGCCTTGATCGGCGCGATCCCGGCATTGATGCGCGCAAGCATTTCCTCGCGGTGCGAGCTCAGTTTCGCGACGCTGGCGGTTTCCGAGATCGGCAGGCTGCGGATATAGACCTGCACCGCGTCGATCAGGATCGGAATATAGCTGTGCATCTTGCCGGCATCTTCGCGGTTCGCCATCAGCAGGCTGAGGCCGAGCTGCAGGGTCCGGTTGCCAGACCCCGGCGCTTCCAACGAGATGATCATCGGCGGCATGTCGTAATACCGGTCCGCCGTGAGCGGCTCCTTCGGCTTCGCCTTCTCTTCCTGCGCCGCCAGCGTGCCGTCGGGCGGCTTCATGCCCAGTAGTTTCGGCAGGAACCCCGTGACGGTCAGGCCGACGCCGGCGCCGGCCACCAGGATGACCAGGCCGACCACGATGATGATACCTGCGCCACGTCGCATGGGGCCGCCTCCTGATGGGAATGGTCGAGGGATAGCCCCCCGGCCGATCGAAGGCAAGGATGGTCGCCGGGCGGAAAATTCTGCCGGTCGGTCAGGGATTGCCTCGGCAAAGCCCGCCCCCGGTCCCGAGAAAGTTTCACCCAATCGTTTGATTCAAATGCGTTTCCGCCGTTGGCACGGGAGCCGCAAGGAGGATTGTGCCTGGCGCATCTTGTCGGGTCGTGGAAGGAAGATCGAAATGCAGACGGCAACCTACGTTGCGCTTTCCAGTCAGTCGGTCCTGAGCCAGTCGATGGATGTGCTCGCCAACAATCTGGCGAACATGTCGACGACCGGCTTTAAGAGCGAAAGCCCGCTGTTCCAGGAATATCTGCAGCCCGGCCCCGTCAAGGGCCAGTCGATCTCGTATGTCCGCTCCGTCGGCGTGGTCCGGGACAGCAGCTCGGGCGATCTCGCCACGACCGGCAACCCGCTCGACGTCGGCATCGACGGCGACGGCTACTTCCAGGTCAATACGATCGATGGACCGCGCTACACCCGCAACGGACGCTTCCAGATCGACAGCGGCCGCAACCTGGTGACCGCCCAGGGCAACCAAGTGCTGAACCCGGCCGGACAGCCGATCACGATCCCGCAGGGGGCGACATCGATTTCGATCGGCGCCGACGGCTCGGTCGCGACCGAGACCGGCCCGGTCGGCAAGATCGCCCTCACCTCCTTCGCCAATCAGCAGGATCTGGTCGCGGCCGGCAACGGTCTCTACGCGACCTCGGCTACCCCCATTCCCGACACCGTTTCGACCATGCACCAGGGCACGCTCGAATCCTCCAACGTCAAGCCGATCGTCGCGATGACCGAGATGCTCGGTATCCAGCGCTCCTACACCGCCGCTCAGAACATCATCGAGGGTGAAGACACCCGCCTGAAGAACGCGATCGACAAGCTGTCGAAGACGGCTTGAAAAAGGATTAGATCACCATGCGCGCATTGGATATCGCTTCGACCGGCATGCAGGCCCAGCAGCTGAACGTAGAAGTCATCTCGAACAACATCGCGAACTTGAACACGACCGGCTACAAGCGTCAGCGCGCCGAATTCCAGGACCTGCTGTATCAGAGCATCCGCCGCCCAGGCGACACCTCGTCGGACTCGGGCACGGTCGTGCCGGTCGGCGTACAGGTCGGCCTCGGCGTCAAGACCGCCGCGGTCTACCGCATCCACGAGCAAGGCAACCTGAGCCAGACCCAGAACCCGCTCGATCTGGCGATCCAGGGCGACGGCTTCTTCCAGGTGCTGCTGCCCGACGGCACCACGGCCTATACCCGCGCCGGCTCGTTCCAGCTGAACAATTCGCGCCAGATCGTGACGGCGGACGGCTATCTGGTGCAGCCGACCATCTCGATCCCGCAGAATACGACCTCGATCACGGTCAACGCGTCGGGTCAGGTCCTGGCCCAGGTCGCCGGCTCGACCACGCCGCAGACCGTGGGCCAGCTCCAGCTCGCCACCTTCGCGAACAACCCGGGCCTGGCGGCCCTCGGACAGAACCTGCTGCAGGAAACCCAGGCCTCGGGCAACCCCTCGACCGTCGATCCCGGCGTCAACAGTGCCGGCACGATCCAGCAGGGCTTCCTCGAGACCTCCAACGTCAATGTCGTGACCGAGATCTCCAGCCTGATTACCGCCCAGCGCGCTTACGAAATGAACTCGAAGGTCATCGAAGCCGCCGACCAGATGCAGCAGACGCTGACCAACCTGCGCTGATCCGGACCCATAGAGGACCCTCGACATGAACAAGTCATTCGCTCTCGTTCTGACCCTCGGTGTGGCGCTCGGCTTCGCACCCGCAGCCCGGGCTGCCGGCACCGCGCCGCCGGCGCCGCTGGTCTCGCTCAAGACCAGCTCCACGATCGACGGCGCGTCCATTCGCCTGGGCGACCTGTTCGACGGCGCCGGAACCCAGGCGGACGAGGTTGTGGCCAGGGCACCTGCGGCCGGTTCCAGCACGATGTTCGACGTGGGCTGGCTCTATTCGACCGCGCACGCCCATGGCCTGAACTGGCAGCCGCCGTCCGCGTCGAGCGTGATCCGGGTCGAACGCAACGCCATCATGATCGATACGGCCGAGCTGTCGAAGCAGTTGGCCGCCAAGCTGCCGTCGACCCTGCCGCTGCGCCGGGTCGAACTGGATGCGCAGTTCCGCCTGTTCGTGCCGGTTGGGATGTCGACCGACATCCAGATCCAAAAGGTCGATATGACGCCCGAGACCGGCCGCTTCTCGGCCGAGGTCCGCGTGGCGTCCGACGATGGCGAGGCCGCGCCGGTCCATGTCAGCGGCCGCATCGTGGGATTGATCACCGTGCCCGTCCTGACGCGGCCGATGATGCCCGGCGAAGTCGTCCGCCAGGAAGACATCACGACCGCCGACTTTCGTGCCGACCAGATGCAGGCCGGCGGCGTCATGGACCCGCGCGACCTGATCGGCGAAACCCCGCGTCATCCGCTGCATGCGTCCCAGCCGCTGCGCGCCGGCGATCTGCAAGTGCCGGTCCTGATCAAGCGCAACGATCTAGTGCTGATCGTGCTGGAACGGCCGGGCCTGTACCTGACCGCGGAAGGCCGCGCGTTGGAAGACGGCGGCAAGGGCATGGTGATCCGCGTCACCAATACCCAATCCAAGCGCACGATCGACGCCACGGTGCTGGGCACCGGTCAGGTCGCCGTCCGCGCCGTCACCGTCCAGCAAGCCCTGAATTAATCGACCTTGTCCCGTGGAGATCTTAGCGATGCCCCGCTCCCGCAGCCCCCACTGCGTTACCTCATTCGTCCTGCTCGGCCTGATCCTGGGCGGCTGCAGCACCAATGCGGGAACCCGACTGAGCGAACTCGGCGAAGTGCCGGGCATGACCAAGATCACCGATCCGACCAAGGCGCCGGGCTATGAGCCGGTTTCGATGCCCTCGCCGACCACCGAGCCGACGGTGCATCAGTCGGGCTCGCTCTGGGTGACCGGCGCTCGCGCGTTCTTCAAGGATCAGCGCGCCAAAGCGGTCGGCGATGTCGTGACCGTGACCATCTCGATCAACGACAGCGCCAAGCTGCAGAACGAGACGCAAGACAATCGCAACGACACGAACAATTCCGGCATCACCAATTTCTTCGGCCTCGAGAGCGAACTCTCCAAGATCCTGCCGGCGGCGGTCACGCCCAGTTCGCTGATCAATACGAGCACGGTGAACGCGACGGACGGCAAGGCTCAGATCAATCGGCAGGAGCAGGTCACGACCACGCTCGCCGCGATCGTCATTCAAATCCTGCCGAGCGGAAACATGGTCATCGTCGGCAAGCAGGAAGTGCGCGTGAACTACGACGTCCGCGAGTTGCAGATGACCGGCATCATCCGGCCGACCGATATCGACCAGTTGAACACCGTGTCCTACGACAAGATCGCCGAAGCCCGCATCTCCTACGGCGGCCGCGGCCGTCAGAGCGACATCCAGCAGGCGCATTACGGCACGCAGCTGCTGGACATCGTCAATCCGTTCTAGTGGTCCCGATCCGTTGGCCCTCGGCACCATGGGCAGGGCGCGCCAAACGATCGACGTAGGCGATGCCGATCGCGGACAGGACGAAGACCGCGTGGATGACCGTCTGCATGACGACGCCGGTTTCGGTATAGGCCGAATTGCCGGCGGCGCCGAGATTGCTGGCGCCGATGAAGGTCCGCAGCAGGTGGATCGACGAGATGCCGATGATCGCCATGGCCAGCTTGATCTTGAGCGCGCCGGCATTGACGTGATCGAGCCATTCCGGCTGGTCCGGATGTCCCTCCAGCCGCAATCGCGAGACGAAGGTCTCGTAACCGCCGACGATCACCATCATCAGCAGGTTTGAGATCATCACGACATCGATCAATCCCAGGACGATCAGCATGATCTCCTGCTCATTGAAGACCGTCGCATTGCCGACCAGGTGCCAGAGTTCCTTCAAGAACAGCACGACATAGACGCCCTGGGCCACGATGAGGCCGAGATAGAGCGGGACCTGCAACCAACGTGACCCGAAATGACGACCGGTAGCGGTCGCAGGCCGGGCCGCGGCGCTGTTGACGGCATTTCGCTGAACTGGGACATGGCGCGACGGATTTCCCGGAAAAAGAGGGACGAAGCAAGGCTTTGGCCGGTCAGCGTGGCCGATCAGCTGGACGAGAATATGGCACGGCCAGAGAAATTTACCGCCCGGCGTCGATCTCGCATTACGGCACGCAGTCGCTGGGCATCGTCAATTCGATCTGACCCCGCGCCGATGTAAAGTTGTATAATAGGTTGACGGCACCCCGCGCCTTTCCCCAGGGTTCTTTTCAAGAACGCGATGAACCTTGGGATCGGCCGATGATCGACAGCCATGCAACTGCCGCCCGTTGGAGCGTGAGCCGGACCATCCTCCTCGCGGGGCTTGCCGCGGCGATCGTCGAGATGCTGGTCGTGATTCCGGTCCAAGGTCTGCTGGGCCTGTCGCCGCTGGCGCTGTTCCAGTCGATCGCCAGCGGCTGGCAGGGCAATGCCGCCTATGCCGGCGGGATCGCGGGCGCGCTGTTCGGCGCCGCCCTGCATCTGTCCTTCTCGATCATCGCCGCCGGCATCTTCGTCTATGCCAGCCGGATCTGGCCGGTCCTGCTGCAGCGCTACATCTCGGCCGGGTTGATTTATGGCGCGCTGGTCTATGCCGTCATGACCTATGCGGCCGTGCCGCTTTCGGCCCTGCGTTTCGGGCCGGTAACCGACGGGTCGCTGATCGCTGCCAGCTTCGCGGTGCATCTGTGCTTTTTTGGGCTGCCGATTTCGCTGGTGACGCGCTTTTCCAGCCTCCGTCCGCGATTCTCGTGACGTAACATCCTCGTTGAAACAAGCATTTTTCCCGTGGGGCATCGTGGAATCTGGACGCACTGCGCCTTTGATCAGCGAAAGCAGCACCGAGGGTCGTGTTTCAGCCCAGCTCTCGGACGGCATCCTCTGGATCTCGGTAGAGGGTGAACCGGCGGGCGATTGCCTGGCCGCCGTGTTCCGGCAGGGCATCGCGGCCGGCTGGATCACACCGAGCATGCCGGCTCTGGTCGACCTGACCCGCTTCATCGGATCGGTCGATTGGGCCGCCATTCGAACGGTCAGGACGATGGCGCCCTGGGGCACCGGACCATCGGGTGCCTCCCGGGTGGCCTATATCGTCCGGAGCAACCTGTTCGGGACGCTGATCGAAGTCGCGAGTGCGCTGTTCGTGAACGCGCAACATCGGGCCTTCACGAACCGGGCGGAGGCGCTCGACTGGCTTCGGCGCTGAGCCGGCCGCCTCCATACCGCCACCTACTTGATGAACGGACAGCCGCCGTCGGCCAGTGGCCGGAACGCCTCGGCCGCGGGGATGTCGCGGATCTTCTTGTAATAGTCCCAGGGATATTTCGACTCCTCGGGCTTCTTAACCTGATAGAGCGCCAGATCGTACAGCACGCGGCCATCCGCGCGGATCGAGCCCTTGCGGCCGAAATAGTCGGTCGGCATCGCCTTCATCTCGGCCGTGACCCGTTCCGCATCGTCGGTCTTGGCCGCGTCGATCGCCTTCAGGTAATGCAGCACGGCGGCATAGGTATTGGCCTGTTCCTTGGTCGGCATGCGCTGGCGCTTCTCGAAGAAGCGCTTGGCGAAGGCACGGGTCCCGTCGCTGTCGTCCCAGTAATAGCCGGTCGTGACATAGGTGCCTTGGGCGGTCTTCAGGCCCAGCGAGTGGATGTCCGAGATGAACACGATGAAGCCGGCGAGCTGCTGGCCCGCCTGGGTGATGCCGAACTCGCCGGCCTGGCGGATCGTCGCGATCGAATCGAGTCCGACATTGGCCAGGCCGATGATGTTGGCGCCCGACGCCTGGGCCTTCAGCAGATAGGACGAGAAATCGTTCGTGCCGAGCGGGTGCTTGACGTCGCCCACGACCTCGCCGCCCGACGCCTTGATCACGGCGCTGGCAGCACTCTCCATCGCCGTGCCGAAGGCGAAATCGGCCGTGATGAAGAACCATCTCTTGCCGCCGCTGGCGACGACCGCCCTGGCCGTGCCGTTGGCGAGCGCCGCGGTGTCGTCGGCCCATTGGATCGTGGTCGGCGAGCATTGCGCGCCGGTCAGCTCCGCCGTCGCCGCCGCCGAGATCAGCAGCACCTTCTTCTTCTCCTTGCCGACCTGCTGCACTGCCAGCCCGACCGAGGAGACCGGCAGGTCGGTGATCGCATCGACCTGGTCCTGATCGAACCATTGGCGCGCGATCGACGAAGCGACGTCCGGCTTGTTCTGCATGTCGGCGGAGATGATCTGGATCGGCTTGCCCAGCGCCGTGCCGCCGTAATCCGCCGCCGCCATCTCGGCCGCGGTGACCGCGCCGGCGCCGCCGATATCCTGGGCGAAGCCGGACCCGTCGATCATCACGCCGATCTTGATGGCGTTCTGGCCGGCCTGGGCTCCGCCGGCGGTCAGCAGTGCCGCGAGTGCCGCGCCGGCCGACAGACAGTGTTTGAGACGCGCGCGTTGGCGCATGGTTCGTTCCCCCCGGTGCTTGATTTCGCCCGCAACAAAATCACATCGCCGGGACGGCCGAAAGCCCGAACAAAAGGCCGGCGATCCTACGGCCGCCGGCCTTGAGAACCAAGCCATCGACCCGCCGCTAATCCTCGCGGTGGGTCCGCTCCATCTTTTCGTGCCGCTCCTGCGCTTCCAGGCTCAACGTCGCGATCGGGCGGGCTTCCAGCCGGCGCACGCCGATCGGTTCGTCCGTTTCTTCGCAATAGCCATAGGTCCCGAGCTCGATCCGTTGCAGCGCCGAGTCGATCTTGGCGATCAGCTTGCGCTCCCGGTCGCGGGTCCTGAGCTCGGTGAAACGATCGGTTTCGAGGGTTGCCCGGTCGGTAATATCCGGCTCCGACAGGCTTTCCTCTTTGAGGTGGAACAAAGTTTCCGACGATTCGGCAAGCAATTCGGCCCGCCAACGCAGCAGTTTTTGTCTGAAATACTCCTGCTGCGCAGGGTTCATGAACTCTTCGTCGTCGGAAGGTCGATAATCGGGTGAAAGCGTAGGCCGCATCACGTACTCCGTGCACCCCGAAAGGTCAAAATGCGGGCGGAGTATATGAATCGAACCTAGGTGCAGCAAGGGTGCGTGATGCAGCCGCGAAAGGAATGTTGCACGCGGCACGAAACCTGGGTTTTTCAGACACAGTCGGCGACCGTGTCGCGTCGGCCGGACCGGATCCTCCGGATCGGGGCCGCCGACTCGGGTGCGGCACCGCCGAAATCAGTCGTCGCGGGGTTCGAGCTTGGCCAGCTCGACGCGGGCGCGCAGTTCGATGTCCTGCAGCACTTCGCGCATCTTCGGATCGGAAATCTGGGCCGAGCCTTCTTTCGCCAGGCGGGCCAGATCGGCGAGCTTGGACGGGCCGATGGATCCCAGCAGCAAGCCCCGCTTCAGATCTTCGAGCCGATCGAGCATCTCGTCGGCCCGGGCGAACTGCTTGCTGCGCTCGCCAGCGGCGTCCGGCACCTCCTGCAACGCGAACAGGCCCTCGATGCCGGTCAGCGCTGCTGGACCGGAGACCGCCTGGGCACTGGTCGCCTCTTCCGGCCGAAGCGCATCGGCGAAACCGCTGGAACCGCTCCGCTTGCCATCCTTGCGGATGCCGGCAGCGCCGACGGGGCGGTTGGACTCGATCTTCATCGCGGGTACGTCACTCCTCGGAACCGATGATGACATGGTTGCGCCGGTCCGCCTTTAGATTTGACTAACTCCCGCGTCCGATGCCAGGCAAAAACTGCCGTGCGCCGGGGGCACCAGGCAGGAAGTGATCGGTCCGGGCCGGGTCAGTGCCAGACACGATCGATGAAATTCAAAGACTTAGCCTTTATTTTTAGCTGGCACGGCGCTCGCTAGGAGAATGGCATGAGCACGATCTCCCGCCCCCTCCTCGCCTTCATCGCCCTTCTTGCGGCCGGAATCGGCAGCGTCCGGGCGGACGCAGCCGTGCGACTCAAGGATATCGTGAGTTTTGAAGGCTCCCGCGACAACTTGCTGGTCGGTTACGGCCTGGTCGTCGGCCTGAACGGCACGGGCGACGACGTGACCAAGTCGATCTTCACGCGGGAAAGCGTGATCGGCATGCTGGATCGCCTGGGCGTCAATGCCCGCGACGCCCAGCTGACGGTGCGCACCAAGAATGTCGCGGCCGTGATGGTGACGGCGACGCTGCCGTCCTCCGCGCGCCAGGGGGGCCGAATCGACGTGGCGGTCTCCGCCATGGGCGATGCCAAGGATCTGCAGGGCGGCACGCTGGTCGGCGTGCCGATGCTGGGCGCCGACGGCGAGGTCTATGCGGTCGCCCAGGGTCAGGTCTCGGTCGGCGGCTTTTCGGCCAAGGGTGCCGCCACCTCCATCAGCCAGGGCGTGCCGACCGCCGGCAAGGTGCCGGATGGGGCGATCATCGAACGCGAGATCGCGTTCGACCTGTCGAAGATGCAGACGATGAACATCTCGCTGCGCAACCCGGACTTCACCACGGCCGAACGTATCGCGACCGCCATCAACGCCTATATGCATGGCGGCCTGGCCCAGGCGACCGACAACGGCACCGTGGCGCTGACCATTCCGCCGTCCATGCGCTCCGACGTGGTCGGCCTGGTGACGCGCCTGGAGCAGCTGCGCATCGAACCCGATCAGGTCGCCAAGGTCATCATCGACGATGCGAACGGCGTCATCGTGATGGGCGAGAACGTCAAGATCTCCACGGTCGCCGTGGCCCAGGGCAACCTGACGGTCAAGATCACCGAGACCCCGCAGGTCTCCCAGCCCGGCGCCCTGTCCAACGGCACCACCCAGGTCGTGCCCCGCACCGACATCCAGGTCGATACCGGCAAGGATCGCCGTCTGGCGGTCGTGCCCCAGGGCATCACCATCCAGGAACTGGTCAATAGCCTGAACGCGCTCGGCATCGGACCGCGCGACATGATCTCGATCCTGCAGGCGATCAAGGCGGCCGGCGCGATGCAGGCCGATCTGGAGGTCCATTGATGAGCCCGACCAACGGCATGATGCCGCAACTCTCGACGCCGCCCTCCTCCTACGGCCGCACCGGCGCCCCCATCGGGGCCGGCGCCAACGTGTCGCCCGCCCGGATGGCGCAGATCGACAAGACCGCGAAGGAATACGAAGCCGGCTTCGTCAGCGCGATGCTGGAGAGCATGTTCGCCGGCATCAAGACCAACAAGATGTTCGGCGGCGGCTCGGCCGAGGACATGTATCGCAGCCTGATGACCCAGGAATACGGCAAGGCCGTCGCCCAAAGCGGCACGCTCGGCATTGCCGACACGATCAAGCGCGAGATGCTCCGCATGCAGGAGGCCCATTGATCATGTACGACCCGATGGTCGACCAGCTGGTGGCACCCGACGTGCCGGCCCCCTCGACCAGCAGCCTGGTCGATGCCCTGATCCGCGTCACCGAACGCCTGTCGAGCGTCGTCGCCGAAGAAACCGACGCGCTCAAGGTGCCCCGGTTCGCCGACATCCAGCGGCTGGGTCCGGAAAAGAGCAAGCTCGCCACCAACTACGACACCATGGTCCGGGCGCTGGGCAAGCGACCGCCGGAAGAGATCAAGGCCGATCCGGCCACCGTCCAGCGCCTGACCCAGGCCGTCCGCCGCCTGGACGGCGCCACCCGCGAGAATGCCGTGGCGCTGCGCCTGCAGATGACGGCGAACCGCCGCATTCTCGACCTGATCGCCAATGCGGCCGCGACCGCCGCCAAACCGAATTTCAGCTATGGCGGCAGCCGCCTCGGCCATGGCATCCGCGCCCAATATGCCGCCCTGCCGGTCGCGGTCAATCGGGTCTTCTAACCCGGCAGATCTTGCCGACCGGTGTCGAACCTACACTAATTTTTAATAAGAAGATCGAACGAATTCAATTGCCTAGCCTCGCGTATCAACCGGCCCCTGGCTTGCAACGTCGATCATGGAACTACGGAGAAACGGCATGTCGATCGCACAGTTCGACTCAACCAGCGCCCAGAATATCGCCGCGCAGATCAGTGCGGCGACCGCCGCCAAGACGTCGGCCAACAACGACTTTGCGCGCCTGTTGAGCGATGCGCAGGAGCAGGCGCAAGCTCAGAATCAGGTCCAGGCCCAGAACCAGAACCAGGCCCAAGCCCAGGCCCAAGCCCAGACCCAGGCCAAGCTCCAGTCCGACCAGCAGGCCGACGACACGCAACGCGCGGAATCGGCGAAGGCGACCGCGGCCGACCAGAGCGCGACCGCCAGTGCCGCCGCCAAGGCCAGCGCGAAGACGACCGAGGCGGACGAGACCGACAAGACGCGCGCCGACCGCCATGCGAGCCGTCGCCAGGACGCCACGACCGATGCCTCGACCGCCACCCAGGCGACGGCCGTCGCGCCCCCGACGACCGCTCCGCTGCCGCTGACCACCGCCAGCGTTCCGGCCGCGACCGCCGACGGCGACGCAACCGACGGGGTCACGGCCGACGGGGGTACGACGGATGCCACTGGTTCGGCCGCTGCCACCGCCGCGGCAACGACGGAAACGACAGCGGCGGCTACGACTACGGCGGCTGCTGCGGCTGCGGCGGCTGCGGCGGCGGCAACGACTACGGCGGCGGTGGCAACGACGGCCACGACAACGACAGTAGCGGCGGCTACGACGGCGACAAGCCCATCGACGGCGGCAGCAAGCACGCAAGCCGCCGACGCCGCGATCACGTCCCCAGCCATCACCACATTCGCGGCGCTGGGCCTCGGCCGCAGCCCTCTCCCGACCGCAGGCTCCGGCGCGTCCGCAACCAACGGCAAAACCGCCTTTGCGAACGTTTCCGTCTCCGTGACGAAAGCGCCGGCCACAGTGAAGTTGGGCGCGCTGACCACGGCCCTGCCGCTCGAGGTCGATAGCGAAGCGGCGACGCCCACGGCGACGGCCAATCCCGCGACCGTCGTCCCAAACCCCGCCGATGCTTCCGCCGCCGCCAACGTTGCCGCGGCCAATGCCGCCCCGGCCGATCCGGTCGATCCGGACGCCGATGCTCCGCCTGCCGCCGCCCTCCCGAGCGACTTGGCAGCGGCGCTTGCCAGCGCGACGGTCGCGACCGTCGCAAGCGATCCGACACCGGTAAGCGTCGTCGCCACGACCGGCCAGCACAGCTCGCTGTTCGCCCAGGGCGGCACCGACGCGACCGCGGGAACCACGGCCTTGACCAGCGGCACGACGCCGACCACGGCGGGGTTCGCGACGGTCAACGCCGGCACGACCGTGTCGCGCGCCGAAACCGCTTCGACCCCGTCGCAGAACGGCCAAGCCGCTCAGACGCCGCTGCCCCTGCCGGCCGAACAGCTCGCTATCGCCGTCAGCCGCAACGCCGGCAAGGACGGCAGCCAGAATTTCACGATCCGCCTGTCGCCCGAAAAGCTCGGCTCCGTCGAGGTCCGACTGCAGGTCGACAGCAAAGGCAAGACCACGGCGAATTTCGTGGTCGAGCATGCCGAGACGCTCGGCCTGCTGAAGCAGGATTCGAACCAGTTGCTGCAGTCGCTGCAAAACGCCGGCATCGATACCAACGGCGCCTCGCTCAGCTTCTCGCTGCGCGACCCGAATTCAGGCACCGCCGAGAACCAATCAAACGGCAACCAAGGTCGTCAGACCGGCGGCGCCGCGACCACTGCCATCGATGGCACGGCGGCTGCCGATCAGCCGGCGATCGCCAGCAACCGCCTTTACGACTTCAGAGCCTGACGGAGCCCATCATGAGCATTCTCGGCGGCCTTAGCGGCAACACCTCATCCAATTCCAGCAGCTCCTCGAATTCTGCCAGCAGCGCCTCGTCATCAAGCAGCAGCAGCTCCAGTGCGGTCTCCGCAACGGTTCAGTCGGAATACAATACCTTCCTGACGCTGCTGACGACCGAACTGCAGAACCAGGATCCGACTTCGCCGCTGGATACCAACCAGTTTACCAGCCAGCTGGTGGCATTCTCGGCCCTGGAACAGAACCTGCAGACCAACTCGCTGCTGCAGCAGCTCGTCACCAGCCAGAGCCAGGGCCAGGTCAACGGCGCGCTCGGCTATCTGGGCCATACGGTACAGGCGACCGGCGACAGCTTCACGCTCGACGGCACCAGCTCCGACACGCCGACGCTGGCCTACTCGCTCGCCAGCACGGCCAATACGGCGGTGATGAACGTAGTCAACAGTTCGGGCGTGACGGTGCGGCAGATGACGGTCGATACCAGCGCCGGCGCCCATAGCGAGACGTTCGATGGCAATAATGCCAGCGGCGAGCAATTGCCGGCCGGGACTTACACCTTCCAGGTGCAGGCGACCGATTCGACGGGCACCGCGGTCGTTGCCACGACTTACGAGACCGGCGAGGTCACCGGCATCGACACCACCAACGGCGTCGTCAATCTGCATCTCGGCAGCGTGACGGTGCCGGCCGCCAACGTGGTCCAGGTGATCTCGTAGTTCGCCCGTTTGGATAGGTGGTAAAAGTGTGGAAAGGATCGCCACTCAGATGTTTTAGCGGTTTGTTAAGCGACGGAGAGCCACACTCGCCCGCTATGTCGAACCCGTCGCAAAAGATCCTTTCGGCCGGCACGGACAGCATGTCGATGCCGCCTCAGCGAGGGCCCTCCGGACGCACGTTCGGTGGCTTGACCGTCGCCGATCTGCCGCCGCCCAACACCAAACGCTGGGTCATCCGCCGCAAGGCGGAGGTCGTGGCCGGCGTGCGATCGGGCATCATCAGCCTTGAAGAGGCCTGCCGCCGCTATAAACTCTCGATTGAAGAGTTCCTGTCCTGGCAGAGGCTGATCGAAAGCCATGGCCTGGCCGGCCTGCGGGCTACGCGCCTGCAGGAGTACCGGGCGGGCGGCGAAAAAAGCGATTAATTCGCTTAAAATCCAATCTTTCTCGGTTACTAGGCAATTTTTGCCGGGGTTAAGGTCCCGTTTACCTAGAACGATTAACGTCGCTCCTGCATGAGACCTCAGGATTCAGGCGCCGATTCAGGCGACCGACCACGAGGGATCGGCATGGGAGCGGAGAGACCAGCCCGTGGGTTCCTTACTTCAGACGCTGCAGAAGCTCGGAGCGGTTCGCCTCGTCGCCATCGGCGTGGCACTCGTGGCCATCCTCGGCTTCTTTATTTTCGTGGCCACGCGGCTGACCAGCCCGTCGATGGGTCTGCTCTATGGCGACCTCGACACGAAGGACAGCGCGCAGGTCGTCTCCAAGCTCGAGACCCTCGGCATTCCCTACGAACTCAAAGGCGACGGTACCAGCATCATGGTGCCGCAGGATCAGGTCGCCCGGCTGCGCCTGACCATGGCCGAGACCGGCATCCCGCACGGCGCGTCGATCGGCTATGAAGTGTTCGACAAGCCCGAGGGGCTCGGCACGACGAATTTCGTGCAAGGCATCAACGAGATGCGCGCGCTCGAAGGCGAGTTGGAGCGGACCATCGGCACGATCTCGATCATCGAGAACGCGCGGGTCCATCTGGTCCTGCCCAAGCGTGAACTGTTCACCCGAGACCGCCAGGATCCGTCCGCCTCGATCGTGCTGAAGGTCCGCGGCAATTCCACGCTCACCAAGGGCCAGGTCGTCGCGATCCAGAATCTGGTATCGACCGCCGTCTCCGGTCTGAAGCCCAACCATATCTCGATCATCGATCAGAACGGCAATCTGCTGGCACGCGGGACCGACGATCCGAACGAGGGCCTGGGCGGCTCGAGCACCGCCGAGGAACAGCGGGTCGCCTATGAAAACCGCCTGTCCCGTTCGGTCGAAGAACTGCTCGATCGCTCGATCGGCTATGGCCATGTCCGCGTCGATGTCAATGCCGACATGGACTTCGACCGGATGACGACCAATCAGGAAAGCTACGATCCCGATGGCCAGGTCGTCCGATCGACCCAGACCATGACCGAGGCAAACCAGGACAACGACGCCGGCGACAATCCGGTGACGGTGCAGACCAACCTGCCCGACGGCCAGACCGCCCAGGGCGCCGCCGGCACCGGCACGAAGTCGAAGCACAATCGCAACGAAGAGACGACCAACTACGAGATCACCAAGAAGACCACGAGCCTGACGCGCGAAACCGGCGTGGTGAAGCGTCTGTCGGTCGCGGTCATGGTCGACGGCACCTACAAGCTCAATGCCGACGGCGTCCATGACTATGCCGCGCGCGCGCCGGAAGAACTGGCCCAGCTGACCAAGCTGGTCCAGTCGGCGATCGGCTATGACGAGAAGCGCGGCGACAAGGTCGAAGTGGTCAATTTGCGCTTCGCCGCCCCGGCGGACGAGGTGCCCGAAGCGCCGGCGATCATCCTGGGCCTGAACAAGGCCGACCTGTTCCGCGCCGCCGAGACGCTGGTCATGGCGATCGTCGCCGTGCTGGTCATTCTGCTGGTGGTCCGGCCGCTGGTGACCCGGGCGCTGGAAAGCGCCCGCGAGACGGCGCTGGCGCAGCAGCGCGCGCTGGCCGAACAGGCCATGGGCGGCGCCGGTGCGCTCGCCGGTCCGATGGGCGCCATGGGCGCGCTGTCCGGCCCGGGCGGGCCCGGCACGGCGCTGGCCGAGATGGAGCAGGACGAAGAGAGCATGATCGACATCAGCCAGGTCGAAGGCCGCGTCCGCGCCTCTTCGATGAAGAAGATCGGCGAGATCGTCGACAAGCATCCGGAAGAAGCGGTCGCGATCATCCGCAGCTGGATGTATCAGGCCTCGTGATGACGATGATCGCACTCCCGACGGCGACCCTTCCGACAGCGATTGGCCGGAGCTAGAACATGCGCGTTCGCGAGGATTTCCGCACCCTTGCCGGCCCTGAAAAGGCCGCGATCCTGATGCTTGCCATCGGCGAAGAGCATGCGGCCAAGCTGTTCGCGCTGATGGACGACGAGGAGATCAAGGAAATCTCCCAGACCATGGCCAATCTCGGCACGGTCTCCTCGTCGCTGGTCGAACGCCTGTTCATCGATTTCTCGGAACAGATCTCGGCGACCGGCTCGCTGGTCGGCTCGTACGAATCAACTGAACGCTTGCTGAACAAGGTCCTGACCAAGGACCGCGTCAATACCATCATGGAAGAGATCCGCGGCCCCGCGGGCCGCACCATGTGGGACAAGCTCGGCAACGTGAACGAGGTGGTGCTGGCCAACTACCTCAAGAACGAATATCCGCAGACCGTGGCCGTCGTGCTGTCGAAGATCAAGGCCGACCATGCCGCCCGCGTGCTGGCCCAGCTGCCCGAAGGCTTCGCCATGGAAGTCGTCATGCGCATGCTGCGCATGGAGGCGGTGAACAAGGACGTGCTGGACGACGTCGAGCGCACGCTCCGCACCGAATTCATGTCGAACCTCGCGCGCACCAACCGCCGCGATGCGCATGAGTTGATCGCCGAAATCTTCAACAATCTCGACCGCAACACCGAGAACCGCTTCCTGACCGCGCTCGAGGAACGCAACCGCAATTCGGCCGAGCGCATCAAGAGCCTGATGTTCACCTTCGAGGATCTGTCGAAGCTCGACCCGATGGCGATTCAGACCGTGCTTAGGAACGCCGAAAAGGACAAGGTGCCGATCGCGCTCAAGGGCGCGTCCGACGGGCTCAAAGACCTGTTCTTCTCGAACATGTCGGAGCGCGCCGCCAAGATCATGCGCGAGGAAATGGGCGCCATGGGCCCGGTCCGCCTGCGCGAGGTCGACGAGGCGCAGACTTACATGGTCCAGATGGCCAAGGATCTCGCCGCCCGCGGCGAAATCGTCATGGCCGACAACAAAGACGATGACGAGCTGGTCTATTGATGAAACCCGCCCGGAAGTTCGAATTCGGCCTGTCGTTCGATGCGCCCGGCACCCGGGGCGCGCCGCGCGCGGCCGCACCGGTGCCCGTGCCGGAAGTGCTGCCGGAACCGGAGCCGGAAGAACCGCCGCCGCCGCCCGAGCCGACCTTCAGCCAGGAGGAAATGCACGAGACGCGTCATCAGGGCTGGCTGGAAGGCCGCGCCGCCGGCGAAGCCGACACGATGGAGCGGAACGAGCGGCGCCTGGCCGATACGATCGAACGGCTGGCCCATGACCTGGAAGGGTTGGCCGGATCGCAGCACACGTCCCTCGCCAGGGTCGAGCGGCAAGCGACCGAGCTGGCCGTGGGCATCGTGCGCAAGCTGTTCCCGGCCTTCGTCGCGCGCAGCGGGACGGTCGAGATCCAGGCACTGATCGCCGACGCGCTGAGCCTGGCCCAGGAACAGCCGAAGCTGGCGCTGCGCTGCGCGCCGGACATGATCGCGGCGATCGAGCCGATCCTGACCGATGCCGCCGCCCGCAGCGGCTTCGAAGGCCGGTTGAGCGTCCGGGGCGATCCGGATCTCGCGGAGACGGATTGCCGGATCGAATGGAACGAAGGCGGCATGGACCGGGATACCGGCCGCCTGATGCATGAAATTGAATCGGCCATCGCCCGCGGTCTTGAGGACTTCGATCGACGGTTTGGTTCTGACGGTGCCGGAACATCCGGTGCCCTTGAGGAGTATCGGCCATGAACGACGACGACATGCTGCAGTTGGCGGAGCTCGAGGCCGATAACCGGATGCCGGCCCCGGACGGCAAGGCCCCTCAGAACGCCAAGGAATTGGAAGCCGTTTACGAAATCCCGGTCCAGGTCTCGGCCGTGCTCGGCAAGGCGACCATGCAGGTGAGCCAGCTGCTGAAGCTGGGTCGCGGCGCGGTCGTCGAACTGGACCGCAAGGTTGGTGAAGCGATCGACATCTACGTCAACAACCGCCTGGTCGCCCGCGGCGAAGTCGTGGTCGTGGACGATCGGCTGGGCGTGACCATGACCGAAATCGTCAAGTCCGAACGGTCGTAGACGAGAGGCTGGACGAGACATGGCCGTGAGCGACACGGAACGCGACATCAAGGTCGAAGCGCCGCCTTCGCGGATCCTGCCGGATCCGATCGAGGGCGTGCGCGACGGTGCCACCCTGCTCGGCTTGGCCACGGGTCTGGCGCTGCTCGTCTTCGCCATGCTGCTCGGCGGTTCGCTCGCGGCCTATGTCGATTTCCCGGCCTTCTTGATGGTGGGGGGCGGGACGATCGCCGTGACCTCGATCAGCTTCGGGCTCGACGATCTGAAGCGTCTGCCGGCGGCGTTGGCGACGGCGACCGTGCGCAAGGTTCCGGTCGCCCATCATGCGGCCTCGCGTTTGGTGGCCCTGGCCGAAGCCGCGCGGCGCCAGGGCTTTCTGGCGCTGGAAGACCTGCTGCCGAAGCTCAAGGACGACCGGTTCCTGGTCAAGGCCGTCGCCTTCGTGGTCGACAACACGCCGCCGGACGAGATCGAGCGCCAATTGCGTGCCGAGCTGTCGGCGACCCTGGCACGCCATCGCGTCGCCGGCGACATGCTGCGCCGCGCCGGCGAAGTGGCCCCCGCCATGGGCCTGATCGGCACGCTGGTCGGTTTGGTCCAGATGCTGTCCAACCTCAACAATCCAACGACCATCGGTCCGGCCATGGCGGTCGCGATCCTGGCCACGCTTTATGGCGCGGTGCTCGCCAACATGGTGCTGCTGCCGCTGGCGGCCAAGCTGGAGCGCAATAACCACGCCGAGGCCCTCGTCCATAATCTCACCATCCTGGCGGCGAATTCGATCGCGCGTCAGGAAAGCCCGCGCCGGCTGGAAGTGATGCTGAACGGCATCCTGCCGCCGGCCGAGCGCATCAGCTACTTCGACTAGGAATTCGGATATGCGTCTTCTCATCGTCGGACCGCTTTCGGGTTACATCAGTGCCGCCGGCAAGATCGCGCTGTCGCGCGGCGCCAAGGTCGCCCAGATCGACGACATCGATAAGGCCATGATCGCGCTCAGGGCCGGTCAAGGTGCCGATCTGGTCATGATCGACGTCAAGCTGGACGTGGGCCGCATGGTCCAGGCGCTGAAGGCCGAACGCATCCATATCCAGGTCGTCGCCTGCGGCGTCGGCACCGACGCCGAATCCGCCGTGCGCGCGATCAAGGCCGGCGCCAAGGAATATATCCCGCTGCCGCCCGACGCCCAGTTGATCGCCTCGGTCCTGGAAGCGGTCGCGGCCGAAAGCCATCAGCTGATCTTCCGCGACCCGGTCATGGCCCAGGTGCTGCGCCTGGCCGACCAGATCGCGCCGTCCGACGCCTCGGTCCTGATCACCGGCGAGAGCGGCACCGGCAAGGAGATCATGGCGCGCCATCTGCATCGCAAGAGCCGCCGGCATGAAAAGCCGTTCATCTCGATCAACTGCGCCGCCATCCCCGAGCAGCTGCTGGAATCCGAACTGTTCGGCCATGAGAAAGGCGCCTTCACCGGCGCCGTCGGCCGGCGCCTGGGCAAGTTCGAGGAGGCCAACGGCGGCACGCTGCTGCTGGACGAAGTGACCGAAATGCACCCGCGCCTGCAGGCGAAGCTGCTGCGCGCCATCCAGGAGCGCGAGATCGACCGGGTCGGCGGCAGCCAGCCGGTCAAGGTCGATATCCGCGTCATCGCGACCTCGAACCGAGACATGGAGGAGGCCGTGCGCCAAGGCCAGTTCCGCGACGATCTGTATTTCCGCCTGAACGTCGTCACCCTGCGCCTGCCGGCGCTGCGCGAGCGCCCGGCCGACGTGGCGGCGCTGGCCGACCATTTCGCCAAGAAATATTCCGAGCTGAACGACGTCGACTATCACGGCATCTCGGAGCCCGCGCGCGCCATGCTGATGCGCCACCATTGGCGCGGCAATGTGCGCGAGCTCGAAAACACCATCCATCGCGCGGTCCTGCTGTCGAACGGCGGCCAGATCGACACCGACGCGATCATGCTGACCGGCACGCGGCTGACCGCCGACCCGGCGCCGCAGCAATCCGGCTTCGTCATCGCCCCGGCCCATCCGGCCCGGCCTGCCGGTGCCGGTGCCAGCGCCATGCCGCCCGGCGCCGGCGGCGGCGCCTCGATCGGCACCCTGGTCGGCCGGACCGTGGCCGACGTCGAGCGCGACCTGATCATCGATACGCTGCAGCATTGCCTGGGCAACCGGACCCATGCCGCCGGCATCCTCGGCATTTCGATCCGGACGCTCCGCAACAAGCTGCAGCAGTACAAGCAGGAAGGCCTGTCGGTCCCCCTGCCCGGCGACGTGGAAGCCCGCGCCTGAACCATAACCTGACGAGACAGAACCGCTAGACCATGGCCGACACCACCACATCGCAAGCGATCCAGACCACCCCCGCCGCCATCGGCAGCGTGGGGGCGGGTCCGAGCGCCTTCGCCCTGGGCGGCGGTCTGAAGGGTCTGTCGGGGCGGCTGACCACCTCGCTGCTGCGCGGCGAGATCGCGCTGGCGCTGGGCGTGGTCGCCGTGCTGACCGTGCTCGTGCTGCCGATGCCGGCGTTCCTGCTCGACATGTCGCTGGCGCTGTCGATGACGCTGTCGGTCCTCATCCTGATGGTCGTGCTGTTCATTCAGAAGCCGCTGGAATTCTCGACCTTTCCGACCGTGCTGCTGATGTCGACCATGCTGCGCCTGGCGCTGAACATGGCCTCGACCCGGCTGATCCTGGGCCATGGCCACGAAGGCACCGCCGCCGCGGGCAAGGTCATCCAGGCCTTCGGCGGCTTCGTCATGAGCGGCAATTTCGTCATCGGCGTGATCGTGTTCGCGATCCTGGTGACGGTGAATTTCGTCGTCATCACCAAGGGTTCCGGCCGCATCGCCGAAGTGGCCGCGCGCTTCACCCTCGACAGCATGCCCGGCAAGCAGCTCGCGATCGACGCCGATCTGGGCGCAGGCCTGATCGACGAGACGACCGCCAAGAAGCGGCGCGCCGATTTGGAGGGCGAGAGCAACTTCTTCGGCGCCATGGACGGTGCGTCGAAGTTCGTGCGCGGCGACGCGGTCGCCGGCCTGATCATCACCGGCATCAACATCGCCGCCGGCCTGGTCATCGGCATCGCCCAGCGCAACCTGGATTTCTGGACCGCGCTCAATACCTACACGCTGCTGACCGTCGGCGACGGCCTGGTCTCGCAGATTCCGGCGCTGATCATCTCGACCGCCGCCGGCCTGATGGTGTCGAAGGGCAATATCCAGGGTTCGGCCGACCAGGCGCTGTTCGGACAATTGTCGGCCTATCCGACCGCGCTCGGCATGGTGTCGTTCCTGACCGGCACGCTGTCCCTGGTGCCGGGCATCCCCTTCATTCCGTTCATCTCCTTCTCCATCCTCACCGGCTGGGGCGCCTATGCGCTGCCTCGCATGCGCCTGGCCAAGGTCGTGGCCGAGGATGCCATGCTCGACGCCGCCCTGCCGAAGCCGGTCGCGAAGGAAGAGCCGATTTCGACCGCGCTGGCGATCGATCTGGTCCGCCTGGAGCTGGGCTACGGCCTGCTGCCGCTGATCAACGACGAACGCTCGTCGCGCCTCACCGACCAGATCAAGGCGCTGCGCCGGCAATTGGCGTCCGACATGGGCTTCGTCATGCCGTCGGTCCGCATCCAGGACAATCTGCAGCTGCCGGCCAATTCCTACGTCATCCGCGTCAAGGAGATCGAGGCCGGCCGCGGCGAGCTCCGGCCGACCATGCTGCTGGTCATGGACCCGCGCGGCGAGCCGATCACGCTGCCCGGCGAAAGCACGGTCGAGCCGACCTTCGGCCTGCCGGCCATGTGGGTCGCCGACCATCTGCGCGAGGAGGCGACCTTCCGCGGCCTGACCGTGGTCGATCCGCAGACCGTCATCACCACGCATCTGACCGAGCTGATGAAGGACAACATGCCCGAGCTGTTGTCCTACAGCGAGACGCAGAAGCTGCTGAACGACATCGACAAGGACCATCAGAAGCTGCTGGGCGAGTTGATCCCGTCGATGATCTCGACCGGCGGCGTCCAGCGCGTGCTGCAGAACCTGCTGCAGGAGCGCGTGTCGATTCGCGATCTGCCGACCATCCTCGAAGGCATCTCCGAGGCCTGCGGCTATACCCGCAACATCACGAACATCACCGAACATGTCCGCGCGCGCCTCGCCCGGCAGATCAGCGATGCGAATATCAGCGAAGCCGGTTACATTCCGCTGGTGACCTTGTCGCCGCAGTGGGAGCAGAACTTCGCCGAGTCGATCGTGGCCCACGGCGATGACAAGCAGCTTTCCATGGCGCCCAGCAAGCTCCAGGAGTTCATCGTCGCCGTCCGTCAGGCGTTCGAGCGGTTTAACATGGTGGGAGAGACGCCGGTTCTGCTAACCAGTCCGGCGATCCGCCCCTATGTTCGGTCGATCATCGAGCGTTTCCGTCCTGCGACGGTCGTCATGTCGCAGAATGAAGTTCACCCGAAGGCCCGGATCAAGACCCTGGGACATATCTAGAGATGAGTACCTTCAGCAGCAGCCCCTTGGAGACGCCCGGCGATGCGTCTTAGGACCCTGATCGCGCCCACCATGGCCCAGGCCATGGACATGCTTCGCCGCGAGCTGGGCGAGGACGCCATCATCGTGTCGTCCGAGACCAGCGAGCACGGCGTGAAGCTGGTCGCCGCGGTCGAGGAGCTCGACGACGAGCTGCCGGTGGTCGGCCAGGTCGCCATGGATACCTACGGCCATGCCTCGGACGAGGATCCGATCGATCTGGTCCATGAGGCGCTGATGGCCCATGGCCTGCCCAACCGTCTGCTGGAACGCCTGATCGACGCGAGTTTCCTGGTCGGCGCCGACGATCCGCTCGAAGCGCTGGCCGGCGCGCTGGCCGGCACGTTCAATTTCAAGCCGCTGATGACCGACAAGCGGATCAATCAGCCGCTGATGCTGGTCGGCGCCCCCGGCGCCGGCAAGACCGTCGGCGTCGCCAAGCTCGCCTTCCGCGCGATCATGGCCGGCAAGTCCGTGCGCCTGATCACGACCGACACGATCCGGGCCGGCGGCATCGAGCAGTTGGACGCCTTCGCGCGCCTGATGAAGCTGCCGCTGCAGACCGCCGAGACCGAACGCCAGCTGGCCCGTCTGGTCGATGCCGCCTCGCCGGACGATTACATCCTGATCGACACGCCGGGCGTGAACCCCTACGCGCCGCGCGACATGGCCGAGATCCAAGGCATGGCCAAGGCGATCGCGGTCGAGCCGCTGCTGGTCATGGCCGGCGGCGGCGACGTGGTCGATGCCATGGAACAAGCCCACGAATTCGCCCGGCTCGGCATCACCCGCGTGCTGGTCACCCGGCTCGACATGGTGCGCCGCCTGGGCAGCATGCTGGCCGCGGCCGACGCCGCCGCGGTCGCCTTCGCCGATTACAGCATGACCCCATCGGTCGCCGATGGCCTAAGTCCCCTCGACCCGATGGGCCTCGCCCGCATGTTGATGCCCGAGCCCAACGCCGTTACGCTGAACCAATCTGTTTCTCAAGGTGCCCGCCCATGATCGTCCCGCTCGACCTCCGGCAGACGGCGCCGACTTCGGTAAACCAGCGCACCAACCTGCTCGCCGTCGCCTCCGGCAAGGGCGGTGTCGGCAAGACCTGGTTCTCGATCACGCTGGCCCATGCGTTGACGCTCGCCGGACGCAAGGCGCTGCTGTTCGATGGCGATCTGGGGCTGGCCAACGTCGATGTGCAGTTGGGCATGATGCCCCAGCGCGATCTGGGCACCGTGCTGGCCGGTCAGACCACGCTCGCCGAGGCCGCGACGCGCTATCCGGCCGGCGGCTTCGACATCATCGCCGGGCGCTCGGGCACCGGCTCGCTGGCCCAGATCGCGCCCAGCAAGCTCGCGGCCCTGCGCAACGATCTGGCCTTGCTGTCGAACGGCTATGATTTCGTCATCATGGACATGGGTGCCGGCATCGAGCGCACCGTGCGGTCGTTCGCGACCCATGCGCGCGCCTGCATCGTGGTCACGACCGACGAGCCGACGGCGATCACCGACGCCTATGCCTTCATCAAGGTAACGGCGATGGATCGGCCGAACGCCGATCTTCGCATCGTGGTCAATATGGCCCAGTCGATCCGGGAGGGCGAGCGGACCTACGGCATCCTGCTGAAGGCCTGCCGCGAGTTCCTGAAGATCGAGCCGGAACTGGGCGGCATCATCCGCCGCGACCAGCACGTGCGCGATTCGATCCGCAAGCAGAGTTCGATCCTGACCCGCTATCCGAACACCGAAGCGGCGATGGACATCCAGGCGGTCGCCCAGCGCCTGATCGATACTTTTTAGCGCCGGAACCCGGGAGGCGGCGTCATGAGCGTGTCGAACGCGCCGCCGAACGCCGTCGTCGGCTCGACCGTGCCCAGCTCGGGCGGCGTCACCGCGCCGTCTGCGGTCATCGCCATCCAGGTGCTGGCCGCCTATGGCGGCGATTCCGTGCGCAACGGGCTGGTCCAGACGCTCCAGACCAACGTCGGTCCCAGCAATATCCTGAGCGGCACCATCACCGACGTGCGCGCCGACGGCACCTTTACCCTGCTGACCAAGTCCGGCGCGGAATTCTCGCTGCAGCGTCCCCCCGACCTGCCGCTCACCGTCGGCAGCGCCGTCACCCTGCGGCTCATCGCGATGGCGCCCCAGCCCCAGGTCGCGATCCTGACCATCGACGGCAAGCTGGTCAGTGGGCCCGCGACCGGCGCGGTCGCCCCGCCGCCGATCGCCCAGCCCGCCTTCCCAGCCATCGTCCCGGCCCTGACCAATCCGCTGCCGGCCGCCGTTCCCGGTCTGCCGGCCGCGACGTTGGCCTCGACCGTCTTCGCCGCGATCAGCCTGGAAGACGAGGTCGCGATCGAGAGCGCGCTCACCGGCGGCAGCACCATTGCGGCCCAGGCCGGCGAGGAAACGGTTCAGGCCGAGGCGGATAGCGTGGTGGCGACCCTCGTCCGGGCGGCACCGGCCCGTGTCGGCAGCGCACCGGTTCCGCCCGGCACCCGGTATCTGACCACGCTGTCGGTGGGCACCGCCGATTCCGACCCGCCTCCCCCGACCGTCGCGCGCGGCCTGCCCGCGACATCGGCGGCGCCGGCGGATCCTGTCGATACCGAAACGGTCGAGCCCGCGCCGGATGAGCCCGCGGCAGTGCCACCGACTTCGCCGCAGCCAGCGGCGGCGGCAGTCGATCTCACTGGCTTCAAGGCGCTGACGACGGTGCTCGTCGGCCGCGTGCTCGCGACCTCGACCGACAGCGAGACCCTGGTCGATACCGCGGTCGGCACCTTGTCGATCCCGGTTCAAGACGCGCCGCCGCCGATCGGCGCCGCGATCCAACTGAAGATCATCGCCGTCGCCCCGCCGGACGCCACCGAAAAGCCGGTGCCGGTCAAGGCGCCGATCGAGGACGCCCAAGCGTCGCAACCGCTGTTGCAGGAGGCGGCGCGCGCCCTGGCTATGGTCGCACCGGCGCTGGCGCAGCAGATCCAGACCCGATTGTCGCTGTCGCCGAACGACCAGCTCGCTTCGTTGATCCTGAGCTTCATGGGCGGCCTCAAGGCCGGTTCCCCCGCGCCGCGCTGGCCGGACCCGCCGACGCGCAAGGCGCTGGTCGAGGCCGGACGCAGCGACATCGCGACCAAACTCGACGCGGACGCCAGCCAGATCGGCCAGACCCGGCCGGCGCAGCCGGGCGACTGGTCGATCACGGTCCTGCCCTATCTGGGCCTGGCGACCACGAAGCCCATGCGCCTCTATCGCCGCACGCCCGACGAGGAAGAGCAATCGAAGGGCGGCGGCGAGCGCTTCGTCATCGAACTGGAGATGGTTCGCCTCGGCGCACTGCAGTTCGACGGCTTGGTGCGCGAACGGCGCTTCGATCTGGTCCTGCGCAGCGAGAAGCCGCTTGAGGACGAGTTGAAGCAGATCGTCGAGCGGACGTTTCGCGACAGCCTGCTGATCGCCGGCTGGAGCGGCGAGCTGAACTACGCCCGCAGCGGCCCGATCCCGATGATCCCGCTGCAACCGGATGCGGCCGGGGTCGGGTTGAGCGCCTGACGCTCTCCCGTCCTTCCCCGGTTCAGCGCCGGTTCGCCGCGCTCAGCACCGCCTGCAGCAGCACGTTCGCGCCCGCCGCCGCATCCGCCTCGGTGATGCTTTCGGCCTCGTTGTGGCTGATGCCGCCGGCGCAGGGCACGAACACCATGGCGGTCGGCGTGACGGCGGCCAGATGGGCGGCATCATGGCCGGCCCCGCTGACGATGTCGCGATAGCCATGGCCGCTTGCCGCGGCCGCGGCCCGCACCGCCGCAATGCAGTCGTTGTCGAACTTGACCGCCGGCGCCGCCCAGGTCGTGTCGAACGTAATCCCGATCGCAAGGGCCTGGGCGATTTCGTCGGCAGCGGCGCGGAACGCCGCCTCCATCCGGTCGAGCGCCGCATCGTCCGGATGGCGCAGATCGATCGTGGCCGTGGCGAGGCCCGGCACCACGTTGGTCGATCCCGGCACGACCTCGACCACCCCGATGGTGGCGACCGCACCGCCGCCCTCCTCGCGCGCGATCCGGTCGAGCGCCACGGCGAAGCGCGCCAGGCCCTGGAACGCATCGTGGCGGTGATCCATCGGCGTCGTGCCGGCATGGCTGTCCTGGCCGATCACGCTGAAGCTGTACCAGCGGATGCCCTGCACGCCGGTCACCACGCCGATGGTCTTTGCTTCGGCCTCCAGAATCGGGCCCTGCTCGATATGCAGCTCGAAGAAGGCCGCCAGCTTGTGATCGCCGGCCGGCGTTTCGCCGGCGAAGCCGATCCGCTTCAGCTCGTCGCCGAAGCGCTTGCCGTCCCGATCCGGGCGGTCCAGCGCATAGTCCAGCGTGAAGCGACCGGTGAAGACGCCCGACGCGAGCATGGCCGGCGCAAACCGCGCGCCCTCCTCGTTCGTCCAGTTGATCAGCTCGATCGGCGCCTCGGTCTCGTAGCCGGCGTCGTTCAGCGTGCGGATCAGTTCGAGCCCGGCCAGCACGCCCAGGATGCCGTCGAACTTGCCGCCGGTCGGCTGGGTATCAAGATGGCTACCGACCGCGACCGGCGGCAGCGATGGATCGCGCCCGGGCCGGCGGGCGAAGATGTTGCCGACCTGATCGATCGAGACGGTGCAGCCGGCGGCCTTCGCCCAGGCGATCAGCTGATGACGAACCTCGCCATCGAGATCAGTCAGCGCCTGACGATTGACGCCGCCCTTGGGCGTGCCGCCGATCTGGGCGGTCTCCATGATGGTGCGCCACAGGCGCGCGCCGTCGACCCGCAAATTATCCATGGATGAGTCAGCTCTTCGGTGATGTCGGGGGAATCGGCTGCACGGTCGGCCCGATCGCCTGCGACGGGGGCGCGACGGTGCCGCCGTCGGCGCCAGGGTAGGTCTGGCGCAATTGCTGGATCGCGTCGGCGGCGTTGTAGTCGCCCGGCTTCAGGCTGTTCGACAGCGCCACCGCCAGCTTGACCTCGACCTGGACCGAGGTTTCCGGCGGGTTGTAGTCGCCCCAGCCGAACGGCGGCCGGTGGCGGCCCCAATAGGGCCCCGGTCCCCAGGCCGAGCCGCCCCAGGGGTCGTCGTAATAGGCCGAGCGCTGCTGGATATCGGAATTCGATTTGGTATCGGCGACCGAGAAGCCCTGGAAGCCCTGGGCCTGGGCGATCTGGGCCGCGCGCCAGATCGCCATGTCGAGCGCCAGCGACTTGCCCTGCTTTTCGGTCGGACTCTGGTCGAAACGATAGCCGTAGCCCTGCAGGGCCGGGGCGACGTAGCTGACTTCGTAGCGCCCGTCGGCCAAGCGCGTATCGGCGAAGCCGAAGCTGTGCGCGACATCGACCGGGGTCAGCAACGGATAGCTCGGGCCGGCGGCGCAGCCGCCGAGCAGAACGCCGAGCGTGGCGACGACGGCGATGGCCGCCTGGCGAGATGACATGATGAGGCCCATCCTCCGCGAGATCCTGAACCGATTATGCGTCCGGTCCGTTCCGGAGCGCGAGCCTTAATCGATGGGCACCGGCGCCGGCCAATCGGCACCGATCCGCGGATAGAACCAGGCGAGACAGAGCCCGCGCGCGGCCATGAACAGCGCGAAGGCGCCCCACAGGCCATTGTTACCGGCGATCGGCATCAGCGACAGGGCCGCGAGCAGGAAGACGGCGAGCGAGACGATCATGCCGTTGCGCAGGTCGCCGGCGCGGGTGGCGCCGATGAAGATGCCGTCGAACTGAAAGCCCCAGACCGAGACGACCGGCAGGGCGATCGCCCAGGGCAGATAGGCGAGCGCCTGGTCGCGCACGGCCTGCTGATTGGTCAGCCCGTCGATCAGCGCCGGCCCGGCCAGCAGATAGACCAGCGAGAACCCGAGCGAGCCAATCCCGGCCCAGAGCATGGAGATCCGGCTCGCGGTCCGGAGCGAGACCCGGTCGCGCGCCCCGACCGCGACGCCGACCAGCGCTTCCGCGGCATAGGCGAAGCCGTCGAGGCCAAACGAGGTGAAGGTCTGGAAATTCAGCAGCACGGCATTGCCGGCCAGCACCGTGTCGCCCAGGTTCGCCCCCAGCCGGGTGAACAGGCCGGTGACGCCGATCAGGCAGGCGGTGCGCAGGAAGATGTCGCGGTTGATCGCGAACAGCCGCAGGAGTGGCGCCCGCTCCCACAAGGACCGGAGCGGCAGAGGCGGCAGGCCGCGCGGCCGCAGCCGCCACAGCAGCGCCAGGCCGAGCAGCAGCCCCAAACCGTCCGCCATCGCGGTCGCGGCCCCGATGCCCGCGACACCAAGGCCAAGGCCGTAGACCAGGCCGATCGCCAGCGCCATGTTGATGAAATTCAGCACGAGCTGCAGGCCGAACCCCAGCTTCGCCCGCTGGGTACCCAGCAGGGTGCCCAGCACGACACTGTTGGCAAGGGCGGCCGGAGCCGACCAGATCCGGGCATCGCAATAGGCCCGCGCCGCGGCGCCGACCTCGGCACTGCCGCCCAGTAGACTCAGGGCGCCACCGATCAGCGGTTCCTGAAAGACGAGAACGATCGAGCCGAGCAGCGCCGCCAGCACGAGGGCACGCACCTGCACCAGCCGCATCTGGAGTGTGTCACCCGCCCCCAGGGCCTGGGCGACCAGGCCGGTCGTCGCCATGCGCAGGAAGCCCAGGCCCCAGATCATTGCGCTGAAGATCAGACCGCCGAGCGCCACGCCGCCCAGGCTGGCCTGATCCGGCAAATGGCCGGCCACGGCGGTATCGACCGCCGACAGCAGCGGCACCGACAGATTGGCCAGCACGATCGGCACGGCCAGCGCCACGATCCGGCGATGCCAGCCCGACGTCGTCCCGGCCATGCGGCCGTTGCCGTTGACAGGCACCGTCGCTTTCCCCATCGTGCCGCCGCCCTCCTGAAAAAGGGGTCGAAAACCGCGCGTCCACCGGACGCCCGGGCGTTTGCCTTAAGAACCGGCCTCGGGGTTCGATGCCGGTGTTGAACGCCGTGAAGCAGGGTCGATCGAAATCTCAACGCAATTGTCTTTAGGCCCGAAGCCCATGCTTTTTCCAAACCCGGAATCGGCATGGGGCCATGCGTGCCCCGAGGCCCGGCGACTTTCGCATGTTCGGTAGGAAAATCGCGGCCTGGCTGGTCGGCCGTCCGCGGGACGCGCTGGCGCCGGGCGTGCGCCACCATATGGCGCTCGCCGCCTTCGTCGCCTGGGTCGGCCTCGGCGCCGACGGGCTGTCCTCGGCCAATTACGGCCCGGAAGAGGCGTTCCTGGCGCTGGGCGGCAATACCCATCTCGCGGTCTATCTGGCGATCGCCACGGCCTTTACCGTCTTCCTAATCTCGCTCGGCTACAATCAGGTGATCGAGCTGTTTCCGTCGGGCGGCGGCGGCTACAAGGTGGCGACCACCCTGATCGGACCCTATGCCGGCCTGGTCTCGGGTGCGGCGCTGATCGTCGATTACGCGCTGACCATCGCGATCTCGGTCGCGAGCGGCGTCGATGCCGTGTTCAGCCTGCTGCCGCTGGAATATCAGGGCCTGAAGTTGGGCGTCGAGCTGGGCATGACGCTGGTGCTGATGGTCTTGAACCTGCGCGGGGTCAAGGAACCGCTGCATCTGCTGGTGCCGATCTTCATCGGTTTCGTGCTGACCCATGGCGCGCTGATCATCTACGGCATCCTCTATCACGCGCCGATGATCCCCGACATCGTGCCGGCGACTTGGCACGAGACCCAGCATTTCGCCGGCCAGATCGGCTGGTTCGGCGTGATCGCCGTGCTGCTGAAAGCCTATTCGCTGGGCGGCGGCACCTATACCGGCATCGAGGCGGTGTCGAACAACGTCAATATCCTGAAGGAACCGCGCGTCCGGACCGGCCGCTGGACCATGGTCTATATGGCCTTGTCGCTGAGCTTCATGGCCGGCGGGCTGATCATTCTCTACGTGCTGTGGGACGTCCACGCGGTCGAAGGCCAGACGCTGAATGCCGTGGTGTTCCAGACCATCCTGGGCACGATCTTCGGCGATGGCGCGCTGTCCCATGGCATTCTGACCATGGTGCTGGTGTTCGCCGCCGGCATCCTGTTCGTCGCGGCCAATACCGGCTTCCTGGGCGGGCCGGCGGTGCTGGCGAACATGGCGGTCGACCGCTGGGTCCCGCATCAGTTCAGCCAATTGTCGAACCGCCTGGTCACCCAGAACGGCGTGCTGGTCATGGCCGCGGCCGCGATCGCGACGCTGCTGGTGACCCACGGCGACGTCGATGTGCTGGTCGTGCTCTACAGCATCAACGTCTTCGTCACCTTCACGCTGTGCCTGTTCGGCCTGTGCGTGCATTGGTGGGGCGAGCGCAAGCGTGTGGCGAATGCCTGGCGGCGCCTGGCGCTGGCGGGCTTCGCCTGTTTCGTCACCGGTTCGATCCTGATCGTCACGCTTTCGGCCAAATTCACCGAGGGCGGCTGGCTCACGGTCTGCGTCACCGGCTGCGCCGTGGCGATCGGCATCGCCATCCGCCGCCACTACACCAGGACGAGCCAGGCCTTGGCCAAGGTCGATGCGCTGTTCGCCACCGCCGTGCCGTCGCGCCGCGACGCGCCCGAGCCCGAAATGGACAAGAGCCAGCCGACCGCGGTGTTCCTGATCGGCCGCTCGCTCGGCGCCGGCATGCACACGCTGTTGTCGCTGCGCAAACTGTTCCCGCAGCAGTTCCGCAACTTCGTGTTCGTCTCGGTCGGCGAGGTCGATTCTGAAAGCTTCCGCGGCGAGGAGCGGCTGCACGAGCTGCAGACCGAGGTGTCCGCGACGCTCGAACATTTCGCCGCCTATTGCCGCCAGCGCGGCCTGCCGGCCGCAACCTACGAGAGTTTCGGTCCCGATATCATTTTCGAGATCAACAAGCTGGTCGATCAGGTGCTGGCCGATTTTCCGAACAGCGTGTTCTTTTCCTCGACCTTGATCTTCGATGACGAGAACTGGGCGATCCGGCAGTTGCACAACGGAACGGCGCTGACCATCCAGCAGCGACTGCATCGCCGCGGCATCCCGATGGTTATTCTTCCAATGAATCTCTGATCGGCCGGCCGCGCGTGTTACGGACGCGCCTGGTTTGATGCTCATCTATTAGGCAGCGACGGCCCGATACTCCCCCTTGATTTTTGCGACATTTTGACGCCTGCTAATCGGGAAACCAGCGGGACGGCGATTGCGCTCAACCCGCTACATTCCACAGGGGGGATGGCTTATGGCAACCTATGAAGTGGCCGGTTCGACGCGAACTCTCGCGGGGACCGAGAAACTGGTGATCTTCGCCTCTTCACTCGGCACCGTGTTCGAGTGGTATGACTTCTTCGTCTACGGGACGTTGACGGCCAATATCTCTAAAAATTTCTTCTCGGCGGTGACGAATCCCAATGCGGCGCTCGTCTTCACGCTGCTGGCCTTCGCCGCGGGATTCCTCGTGCGACCGTTCGGCGCCCTGCTGTTCGGCCGTCTGGGCGACCTCGTCGGCCGGAAATACACATTCCTGGTCACGATCCTCATCATGGGCATCTCGACCTTCCTGATCGCGCTCGTGCCCAACTATGCCTCGATCGGCATTGCGGCGCCGATCATCCTGATCGTCCTGCGCCTGTTTCAGGGCTTGGCGCTCGGCGGCGAATACGGCGGTGCCGCGACCTATGTCGCGGAGCATGCGCCGGCCGGCAAGCGCGGGTTGTTCACGTCCTGGATCCAGACGACGGCTACGCTCGGCCTGTTCCTGTCGCTGATCGTCGTCATCTCGTGCCGCTCGCTGATGTCGCCGGAAAACTTCGACGCCTGGGGCTGGCGCGTGCCGTTCGCGGTGTCGCTCATCCTGCTGGCGGTCTCGCTGTGGATTCGCCTGAAGCTGGACGAGTCGCCGGTGTTCAAGCGGATGAAGGCCGAGGGCAAGGGCTCGCATGCGCCGCTCACCGAATCCTTCCTCGTGTGGCGCAACGCCAAGATCGTCATCCTGGCGCTCATCGGCCTCACCGCTGGCCAGGCCGTCGTCTGGTATGCCGGACAATTCTACGCGCTCATCTTCCTGACCCAGACGCTGAAGGTCGATCCGCAGACCGCCCAATTGCTGGTCGGCGGCGCGCTGGTCATCGGCACGCCGTTCTTCCTGGTCTTCGGCGCGCTGTCGGACAAGATCGGCCGCAAGCCCATCATCATGGCCGGCTGCCTGCTCGCGGTCGTGACCTATTTCCCGCTGTTCGAGGGCCTGACGCATTTCGCCAACCCGGCGCTGGAGGCGGCACAGGCCAAGGCACCGGCCAAGGTCATCGCCGATCCGGCCGATTGTTCGTTCCAGTTCAATCCGGTCGGCACGTCGAAGTTCACCAACAGCTGCGACGTGGCCAAGGCGGCGCTGATCGCACGCAGCGTGCCTTACGAGAACGTGGCGGCACCGGCGGGTTCGGTCGCAAAGATCCAACTCGGCGACCAGAGCTTCGACGCCTATCCGGCGGCGGAGGCCAAGGAGAAGGCCGCAGGCTTCGCCAAGGCGGTCGGCGATGCGATCACCGGCGACGGCTATCCGACCAAGGCCGACCCGAGCCAGATCAACTACACGATGGTCGTGGTCCTGCTGTTCGTCATGATGCTCTACGTTACCATGGTCTATGGCCCGATCGCGGCCATGCTGGTCGAGATGTTCCCGACCCGCATCCGCTACACCTCGATGTCGCTGCCCTACCACATCGGCAACGGCTGGCTCGGCGGCTTCCTGCCAGTGACCATCGTCGCCATCGTGGCCATGACCGGCAACATCTATTCGGGCCTGTGGTACCCGATCGTGATCGCGGCCGTCACCTTCGTCGTCGGCATGCTGTTCGTGCCGGAGACCAAGGGGCGTCCGATCGAATAGCGGCCCCAAGCCCCGGGCGCGGGATTAAACTCGGCGCCCGACAGGTCTATCACCGACAACAAACCGCCCCCGCCTCGCCGCGGGGGCGGCACCATAAGAAAAATCATTTTCGGTCATCACGAAAATTGGGGAGGATTCCATGTCTCGCAACGTCTCGTGGACGGCGCTCGCTGTCGCCACGCTTCTGGGCTCCACGGCCCTTGCCTCCGGCGCGTTCGCCGCCGACCCGATCAAGATCGGCGTCTCCGGTCCGTTCACCGGCGGCTCGGCCTCGATGGGCGTCAGCATGCGCGACGGCGTTAAGCTGGCGGTCGATGAAATCAACAAGGCCGGTGGTGTGCTCGGCCGGCCGCTCGTCACGGTCGAACGCGACGACGAAGCCAAGAACGAGGTCGGCGTCCAGGTCAGCCAGGAGCTGATCAGCAAGGAACATGTCGTGGCCGCGGTCGGCTTCATCAACACCGGCGTGGCGCTGGCCGCGACCCGCTTCTATGAGGAAGCCGAGATTCCGGTATTCGACAATGTCGCGACCGGTTCGGCCGTCACCAAGCAGTTCCTGCCGCCCGACTATGAGCAGAACTACGTGTTCCGCAACGCCGCCAACGACACGATCCAGTCGGCGATGATCGTGGATCAGGCGATCGACAAGCAGCATTTCACCAAGCCGGCAATTCTGGCCGACAGCACCAACTACGGCCAGCTCGGCCGCCAGGATCTGGAAGCGGCGCTGGCCAAGAAGAACATCAAGCCGGTCGCCGAGGAGAAATTCAACATCGGCGACGTCGATATGACGGCACAGCTGCTGAAGGCCAAGTCGGCGGGTGCCGACTCGGTCCTGACCTACGGCATCGGCCCCGAACTGGCCCAGATCGCCAACGGCATGTCCAAACTCGGCTGGAAGGTGCCGATCGTCGGCAGCTGGACCTTGTCCATGTCGACCTTCATCGACAATGCCGGCGCCAATGGCGAAGGCGCGGTCATGCCCGAGACCTTCATCCAGGCCGGCACGACGCCCAAGCGCAAGGCGTTCGTCGAAGCCTATCAGAAGGCCTACAATATCGACCGCATCCCCTCGCCGGTCTCGGCCGCGCAGGGCTATGATTCGGTCTATCTGCTGGCCGCGGCCATCACCCAGGCCGGCACGACCGACGGGCCGAAGGTGCGCGCGGCGCTGGAAGACCTGAAGACCAAGGTGGATGGCGTGGTCACGACCTACGACCATCCGTTCACCGCGACCGACCATGAGGCGATCAGCAGGAACATCCCGGTATTCGGCATCGTCAAGGGCGGCCGGGTCGCGTTCTGGTCCAAGGAAGACGAAGCGGCCGCGACCCAGGTTCGGGTCAAGGGCGCCGTCAACTAGTGGTCCGATCCTGACGCTTGATTCCCAAGCGTCAGGTGAATCGGCCCACCAGATTAATGCGTTGTGGGAAAATCAGACGGAAGCATCCGTCTGATTTTATCCACTAGGCTCGCGAACGACGGATCGCGTTCCCGCGGTTCGTCATCCCTACGACTGCGGCCGGGAGCCCGTTCCCGGCCGCAGCTGTCTTCGACGATGGGACGCCCATGGAAATTCTGGCTCAGCTCGTGGTCAGCGGCATCGCCGTCGGCATGATCTATGCGGTGATCGCGTTCGGTTACCAACTCACCTTCGCCACCTCGCGGACGCTGAATTTCGGCCAGGGCGAGGCGCTGATGCTGGGCGCGCTGGTCGGCCTCAGCCTGACCCAGTGGCTGGGCTTCGTGTTCATGCTGCCGCTGGTGATTCTGTTTGGGCTGTTCCAGGGCGCCGTGGTCGAATGGCTGGGCGTGCGCCAGTCGATGCGGGCCAAGTCCGAATTCGGCTGGATCATGGCGACCATCGCACTCGGCATCATCTTCCGGAACCTGGCCGAAAATATCTGGGGCCGCGACGAGCTGAAATTCCCCTCGCCCCTGCCCGAGGCGCCGATCAGCTTCTTCGGCGTCAACATGCTGCCGATGGAAGTAGCCGTCGTCGTCGGCGCGCTCGCGATGATGCTGGCGGTCGAGTTGTTCAACCGCCGCTCGATCTATGGCAAGGCCGTGGTCGCAGCCTCGGCCGACCGGGATGCCGCCGGCCTGATGGGCATCAACACCAATCTGGTCATCACCTTTTCCTACGCGCTGTCGTCGGCGACCGCCGCCGTCGCCGGCGTGCTGGTCGGCCCGCTGAAGCCGGTCGGCGCCACCATGGGCGCGGTGCTGGGCCTGAAGGCCTTCGCGGTCGCGATCATCGGCGGGCTGTCGTCGGGCTTCGGCGTCATCGTCGGCGGATTGATCTTGGGCATCGTCGAGAAGCTGACCGGCTTCTACATCGATTCAGGCTATCAGGACGTGCCCGGCCTGTTGCTGTTGCTGCTGGTGCTCGCCTTCAAGCCCGCCGGCCTGTTCGGCAAGACCGCCATCAAGAAAGTTTGAGGACGCCCGCATGTTCAGCCGCTTCCTCGTGCCGGTGCTGGCGATCCTCGTGGTCCTGGCGATCCCGCAGCTCGTCACCAGCCCCTATTACATCCATCTGTTCGTCGTCATCGCGATCTATGGCGTGCTGCTGCTCGGCCTCGACATCGTCGTGGGCTATACCGGCGAGGTCTCGCTGGGCCACGCCGCCCTGTTCGGCATCGGCGCCTATACCGCCGGCTGCCTGAAGTTCCTGGGCGGCATCGGGCTGGAATGGGCCCTGCCCGCCAGCGTCGCCGTCACCGCCCTGTTCGGCCTGATCCTGGCGCTGCCGGCGCTGCGAGTGACCGGACCGTATCTGGCGATGGTCACGCTCGCCTTCGGCACGATCGTGCAGATCCTGATCAACGAGATCACCGATCTGACCAATGGTCCGATGGGCATCACGCTGCGCAAGCCGGTGTGGTTTCATCACCGGATCACCGGCTTCGATTATTACTATATCGCCGCCGCCGCGCTGCTGCTGACCGTCGTGATCATCAACCGCGTGCTTCGGAGCCATTGGGGCCGGGCGTTCGAGGCGCTGCGCGACAGCCCGATCGCATCCGATTGCATGGGCGTCAGCGTCTATCGCTACAAGGTCTATGCCTTCATGATCTCGGCCGGGCTGGCCGGCGTCGCGGGCGCGCTCTATTCCTATTCCGAGGAATATATCTCGCCCAACACCTACTCGTTCGAACTGACCATCCTGTTCCTGCTGGCGGTCACCATCGGCGGGCGCAAGTCGCGGCTGGGGCCGATCTGCGGCGCGGTCATCATCGTGTTCCTGCCGAACCTGCTGGCCGACATCGCGCTGTTTCGGGTGCTGGCCGGCGCCATCGCCGCGGTCGCGTTGATCGCCGGCATCACGGCCCTGATCCGCCAGACGGCGGCGCCGAAGCGCATCGCCATTCCGGTCGTGCTCTGCGTCGCCTTCTTCGCCGCCAGCCTGACCCTGACCAGTGTCACCGATTATCGCCTGACCATTTTCGGCGTGATGATCCTGTTCGTGGTCTATTACCTGCCGGACGGCATCGTCGGCTACCTGTCGGCCGCGACCCAGCGCTGGCGCCCCCGGAAAGCGATGGTCACGGCCAGCGCCGCCGCGCAGGGCGACGTCTGGGGCGGCGCGCTCGAAAGCCCGGTCCCGGCCGGCTCTGTCATCCTGCAGGTCGATCAGGTCCAGATGCGCTTCGGCGGGTTGAAGGCGCTTGACCATGTCGATCTGGCCGTGGTGCGCGGCAGCGTGCATGGGCTGATCGGCCCGAACGGATCCGGCAAAAGCACGATGATGAACGTGCTGACCGGCATCTATACCCCGACCGAAGGCACCATCCGGTTCGAGGGCCAGTCGATCGGCGGCCAGAAGCCGCCGGTCATCGCGCTGAAGGGCGTCGCCCGCACCTTCCAGAACGTCCAGCTGTTCGGCGAGATGACGCCGTTGGAGAACGTCCTGGTCGGGCTGCACCATACCTATCGCTCGACTTTCCTCGACGTGGTGCTGCGGACGCCGCGCCTGAAGCGCGAGGAGCAGGCGGCGCGGCTGCGCGCGGCCAGTATCCTGCGCTTCGTCGGGCTGGACCCGACCAGCCTGGACCAGTCGCGCAACCTGCCCTACGGCAAGCAGCGCATGCTGGAGATCGGCCGGGCCATGGCGCTGGATCCGCAGGTGCTGCTGCTCGACGAACCGGCGGCGGGCCTGACCGCGCCGGACATCCGCGAGCTGGTCCTGATGATCCGCAAGATCCGCGAGCATGGCATCACCATCCTGCTGATCGAGCATCACATGGATGTGGTCATGAGCCTGTGCGATCGGGTCACCGTGCTGGATTTCGGCCAGAAGATCGCCGAGGGCGGCCCGGCCGAGGTCCAGGCCGATCCCAAGGTGATCGAGGCCTATCTGGGCCTCGAAGCCACGGCGCAGTGAGGAGGATCCGCGATGCTGCAAGTCCGTGAACTCGTCGCCGGCTATGGCAAGGTCCAGGTGCTGCACGGCCTGTCGCTGTCGGTGCCGGAAGGCCAGCTGGTCACGCTGATCGGCTCGAACGGCGCCGGCAAGACCACGACGCTGCGCGCCATCTCGGGCATGTTGACGCCCAGCGCCGGCAGCATCCGGCTGGCGGGCGAAGAGATCGCCGGCCAGCCGTCGCACAAGGTGACGCGGCTGGGCCTGGCCCATTCGCCCGAGGGCCGGCGCGTGTTCCCGACCCTGTCGGTGCGCGACAATCTTCAGCTGGGCGCCTTCACCCGCCTGATCGGCGTGCGGCCGAAGGGCGATGTCGCGGCCGATATCGAGCGCATGTACGAGATCTTCCCGCGCCTCAGCGAGCGTCAGGCGCAATTGGCCGGTACATTGTCGGGTGGCGAGCAGCAGATGCTCGCCATGGCGCGCGCGCTGATGCTGAACCCGCGCATCCTGCTGCTGGACGAGCCGTCGATGGGCCTGGCGCCGATCCTGGTGCAGGAGGTGTTCAACACCATCCGGCACCTGAAGGAACATAAGGTGACGATGCTGCTGGTCGAACAGTTCGCCGCGGCGGCGCTGGCCGTGGCCGACTATGCCTATGTGCTGGAAAACGGCCGGCTGGCCCACGAAGGGCCGGCCGACAAGCTGCGGGACGACCCGGCGGTGCGGGCGGCGTATCTGGGGGCGGCGCATTAGGGGCAAGGCTCAGCCGTTCCCGAGCCAAACGGCTCGTCCCCAAAGCGTCGCAGCGGGAGCACCCTCATTGAAGTCGGTTACGACATTGAACTAGGTTCGTCCCAAGAAAACCTGATGCGCCGCGCACCAGATGCCGCTTGGGAAGATTGCATGAAACGGTATCAATCGAGCGGGCTCGACCGCCGCTCTCTATTCGCCACCGCCGCCTCGGCCCTGGCAATCGGCGCTTTGCCGCGCACCGTATTCGCCGCGCAGCCCGTGCCCGTCAGTCCCCTGATGGCGACGCTCAGCAGCTACATGGCAGACGCGGGCGAGCGCGCGCTCCCCGACGAGGTCGTGGAAAAGGCGAAACACCACATCCTCGATACATTCGCGGCCATGATCTCGGGGTCGAACCTTCCGCCGGCGCGCGCGGCGCTGAAATTCGCGCGCGATTACGCGACCGACGCCACCGCGACGATCGTCGCCTCCCGGATGACGGCGAGCCCGCTCGAAGCCGCCTTCGTCAACGGCATGCTCGCCCAGTCCGACGAGACGGACGATTCGAACGAATACTCTCAGTCGCATCCCGGTTGCGCCGTGGTCCCGGCCACGCTGGCCGCGGGCGAGAAGTTCGGGGCCGATGGCACGCATTTCCTGCGCGCCGTCGCGCTCGGCTACGATATCGGGCCGCGCGTCACCATCAGTTTCGGTGCCGTCGATTTCCGCGACAACAGCCACAAGTCGACGCACGCCATCGCGGAGCTGTTCGGCGCCGCGGCCGCCGCGGGCTCGCTCGCCAGGCTCGACGTTCAGCAGATGCGCTGGATGCTCGATTATTGCGCCCAGCAATCATCGGGCATCGGCGCCTGGACGCGCGACACGTCGCATATCGAAAAGTCCTTCGTCTTCGCGGGCATGCCGGCGCGGAGCGGCCTAACCGCCGCCCTGGTCGTCCAGTCCGGCTTTACCGGCATCGACGATATTTTCTCCGGCCCGGACAATTACTTCGAAGCCTACGCGCCGGATGCCAAACCCGAGCTGCTGATCGAACAGCTCGGTCAGCGCTACGAGATCACGCGCACCAACATCAAGAAATGGACGGTCGGCTCACCCATTCAGGCGCCGCTCGACGCCATGAACGCCATCTTCCAGCAGCACAAGGTGATCCCCGACGACGTCAAATCGATCGTCGTCCGCCTGGCCCATACGGAAGCGCGGACGGTCGACAACCGCGAGATGCCGGATATCTGCCTGCAACACATGATCGCCGTGATGCTGCTCGACAAGACCGCATCGTTCGAGGCCGCGCACGACAAGGCACGCATGAGCGACCCTGTCGTCCTGAAACAACGGGCGAAGGTTCAGTTGGTCGAGAGCGAGGAACTGGAGAAGCTGGAGCCGGCGCGACAGGCGATCGTCGAAATCACGATGAACGACGGCAGCGTCTTGAGCAATCGCGTGACGGCGGTCCGCGGTACGGCGGCCAATCCGATGCCGCGCGACGAGGTCATCCAAAAGGCCATGGACCTGTGCGTTCCCGTTATCGGCAAAGCGCAGACGGCTGCTCTCGTCGAGAAAGTCTTTGCGCTCGAGAAGCTGCGCAACGTTCGCGACCTTCGAAGCGTGCTTCGGAAGGCATGACCGGCGCGCATCACGATCGGAGCCGCTATCCCCGTTTGAAGCTGTGGCGCGTATGGCTGAAGACGAACCCCGCCCGCTCGATATTGCGGTAGGAACCGCCCGGCGGTTCGCCGTCGGCGGGCTGGCCGGTTTCGATGGTGAACAGCCTGACGCCGGCGGCCATGCCGTCTTGCAGCCGGCGAGCCAGCAGCGCGTTCTGGCCGCCGCGGTTGCGGAATTCCGGCACGGTGGCGCCCCAGCCGAGCCACGCGGTATCGCCGGTCACATGCATCGCTCCCGTGGCGGCCGGCGCCGCCCCGTCGTAGGCCACGTAGATCCGCCAGTTCGGCCGGCCGGGCAGCGCGCTGAACCAACCCAGCAAGCTGTCGGGCATGCCGAAGCTGACTTGCGCCACGCGGGCGAAATCCATGCCCTCGGCCGGGCCGGCCTCGCGGATCGTCAGGCTGCAGTCGGTCGTGGGCGGCAGCGGCGCCGTGCCCCGCCAGAACTTGGCCAGGCGGCCGGCGAGCGGCAATCCCGCCGCCTCGATCAGCCCATGCGCGCCGGAGCCCGGCGGTGCGATCGCATCGATCACCTGAACCGCATTCGCGTGCCGGCCGAGCCACGCCAGCGCGCGCTGCACCGAGGCGGCCGAGATCGGCGCCGGATCCGCGGTCAGCCGGAAACGATTGAGCAGACCGGTCGGCACGTCCCGCAATGCCAGGCCGATGCCGTCCGGCGTCTCGACCAGATCGAGGCCCGCCCTGGCCGCGTACTCGGCGGGCGCCGCCTTATAGACATCGAGCCAGGCGCGCGCCTCAAGGGCATCCAGAGTTTGCGGCGCATTTTCGGTGTTCATGGGGCGATCACGACAAAGGGGAAGCAAGAGGCTTACCTAATCATTTCCAGCCAAACCGTCGCGCGAATACTCCGCCTCGGCCGTTCACAAGATTGCGAGGATCGACCGCCGATCTCTTGTCGGCGCTAGGGTATCGGGAACGCCATCCCGGGGCCGTTGACGCGCAGCCGCAGGGTCTCGGCGACCTCGTCGAACGCGCTCAGGCGAACGTCGAGCCTGATCTCACCCAGCGCCACACCGACCAACGCATGGTCGCCGCGGAACACGCTGGACAGGGTACGGGCCGCGACACCCTGCCCTGCTTCCGTGAGCACGATCTGCTCCGGGCGCAGCATGACCTGGACCGCACCTTCAGGCGCGCCCGGCTGCAGCGCCACCGTGCCAAGGGGCGTTTCGGCGCTGCCGTCCGTCGCGACGCCGTCCAGCAGAATCGCGTCACCGGTCAGCCGCGCGACCTCGGCATCGACCGGATGGCGATAGAGTGCCGCCGGCGCCGCATATTGCACGACCAGGCCCCGGCGCATGACCGCGACCAGATCGGCACTGGCGAAGGCCTCGTCCGGGTCATGGGTCACCAGGATCGCAGTGGCACCGCTGGCGCGCAGCAAGGCCACCACATCGGCGCAGACGCTGCGGCGCAGGCCCAGTTCCAGCGCGTTGAACGGCTCGTCCAGCAGAATGAGGCCGGGTCCGGGCGCCAGCGCCCGTGCCAGCGCGGTGCGCTGCTGCTGGCCGCCAGAGATCTGGTGCGGAAAGCGCTGTTCCAGGCCCGCCAACCCGGTCAGCCGGATCGCCTCGGCCGCGCGCCCGTCCCGCCGCTCGGCTCGGGTCAGGCCGAACGCGACATTGTCGGCGACGCTCAGATGGGGAAACAGCGTGCCTTCCTGCGGCACATAGCCGATGCGGCGCTGTTCGGCCGGGATATGCACGCCCGGCGCCTCGAGCTGCCGGGTGCCGAGTGTGATCGTGCCGGCGTTGGCCGCCTCGAACCCGGCAATGAGGCGCAGCAGCGTGGTCTTGCCGCAACCGGACGCGCCCAGCAGCGCTACGATCGCGCCCGACGGCACGGTCAGGTCGACGCCATGCAGCACGGCGTTGCTGCCGTGGCTCTTTCGGATCTTCTCCACCCGCAGTTCGGTCATCGCGCGTCGTTCAGCCTCAGGGTCCGCATGGTGAAGATATAGACCGGCACGCCCGAGATCAGCACCAGCATGGCCGCGAACGGCGCCGCCGCACCATAGGCGCGGTCGCTGGTGTAGTTCCAGAATTCGGTCGCCAGCGTGACGACGCCGGCCGGCGCCAGCAGCAGCGTCGCGGTCAGTTCGCGCATCAGCTGCAGCGCGGTCAGCGCCAGGGCCGCACCGATGCCGGGCAGCAGGTTGGGCAGGGTCGTCAGCAGGAACGCCTGGAACGGCGACTTGCCCAGGCTGCGGGCGACGTCGCTCAATTCGCGCGGCACCAGTTCGGCCGAGGCCCGGACCGAGGATTGCGCCAGCGGCAGGAACAGCACGACATAGACCATGAGGACGAGGCCGGTCGTCTGATAGGCGGCCGGCACGAAGGTGATCGCGACGGCGACCGCCGCCAGCGCCACGACGATGCCGGGCAGCCCATGGACGACATAGGGCAGCCGGTCGCACAGCATCGCGAAGCGGCCGCGGAAATGCGTCGTCGCGATCACCAGCGGAATCGCCGCGAGCGTGGTCAGCGCGGCGCCCGGCAAGGCATAGCCGACCGAGTTCATCAAGGCCGGCAGCACCCGATCGAGGCCCTGCCCGGCCGAATGGCCCTCAACGACCCAGAAGCACAGAGTCACGGCCGGTACGCCGAAACTGAGGATGGTCAAGGCAACGAAGCCCAGCACGACCAGCGGCATCAGGCGCCCGAGCGCGATCGGCACGATGGCGCGCGCGCTGCCGCGGGCGATGCGCGCGACGCGGCGCCGGTTGCGCATCTTGGCTTCGGCGAAGGCAACCGGCAGACAGATCAGCATCAGCACGCCGGACAGGAGGGCTGCCGCCTGGTTGTTGAACTCCGCGGTATACTGGTCGAAGATCGCGGTGGTGAAGGTCTCGACGCGCAGGAACGACAGCGCGCCGAATTCGGCCAGCATATGAGCCGCGACCAGTAAGGCGCTGCCACCCAGCGCCGGGGCGATTTGCGGCAGCACCACCCGGTGGAATGTGCGCCAGCGGCCATGGCCCAGCGAGCGCGCGACATCCTCGAAATTCGGATCCAGGCTCCTGAGCGCCGCCACGACCGGCAGATAGACCAGCGGCACGCTATAGAAGGTCAGGATCAGGATAGCGCCCTGGATCTCCTGAAACCAGGGGCCGAGCGACGACCAGGCGAAGCTGGAGACATAGGCCGGAATCGCCAGCGGCAGCGCCACGCTCAAGCGCCACCAGCGCCGCCCGGGCAGATCGCACCGCTCGGTGCCCCAGGCCGCCGCCACCGCGATCAGACCGGCGAGGATGGTGACCGAGACCGCGATGGTCAGCGTATTGAGCAGCAGATTGAGCGTATAGGGCCGGATCAGGTTACTGAGAATCCCGGCGATGCCGGCCTCGTAGCCCTGGACCGCGACATAGAGGATCGGCAGCGCGACCAGGGCGAACGGGATGAGGCTCGCCAGGATCAGCCACGCCGGCGGCAGACCCTGCCGCCGGCGAAGCCAAGCGGTCAAATCAGCCCCGCCTCACGCTCCAGCGCATAGGCGTCCGACGCGCTGCCCATGTCGGCCGGTGAGACCGGTGCGGTAAAGCCCGACAGCGGCGGCAGGTTATAGGGCGAGGTCAAGCCGGCCAGCACCGGATATTCGGCGGTGGTCTGGATCATCGCTTCCTGGCCTTCGGCGGTGAGCATGAACGCCAGGAAGCGCTGGGCCGCCGCCTGGTTCTTGCTCGATTTCAGCATGCCGGCGGCCGAGACGTTGAAGATGTTGCCGGCATCGTCGCCCGGGAAGGAATAGAGCGCGGAATTGAGCGTCTCCGGGCCCTTCTCCTTGGCCAGCGAATACCAGTAGTAATCGTTCGACAGCGCCATCGCGATCTCGCCGTTCTCGACCGCGGTGCTGGCGATGCGGTTGCCGTTGTAGGACCGACCGTATTGCTTCAGGCCCTTCAGCCAAGCCAGCGCCGCGTCGCGTCCCTTGATATGGACGATCGCCATGACCTGTTCCTGGAAGCCGTCCTGCTTCACATAGCCGAACTTGCCGTCGAGCGCGGCCGTGCCGAAATCCATGATCGACTTCGGCAAGTCGGCCGGGCTGATCATCTTCTTATTGTAGGTGATCACCCGGGTGCGGACGCTGGCGCCGATCCAGGTGCCGTCCTTGGAATTGTACTTGGCCGGGATCAGCTTCAACGTGGCTGGATCGACTTGGCCCAGCAGACCCTTTTCCTGCAGCGACGCGATCGGCGGGCTCTGTTCGGAGAAGAACACGTCGGCCGGCGAGCGCACGCCCTCCTCCGCGATCTGCGCCGCCAGTTCCGGGCTCTCGGCGTTGCGCATGGTGACCTGGACGCCGGTCGATTTGGTGAAGGCGGCGACCAGCGCCTCGGTCGTGGCGCGATGCTGGCCGTTATAGAGCGTTAGCGTCTCGGTGGCAGCCAGACCGCGACGCGCAAACCCGCCAGCCATCGCGGCACCGGCGAGAGCGAGGCCGCCCTGCAGCACGACCCGCCGATTGAACTTCGTCATTCACCCACTCCTGCAATCGCGAAGCGTTCGCAATATAGACTTGCCGGAGATTTGACCAGCCCCATTTCGCACCCCTCACGAAACCGTGCCCTCGCAAAACGTCGCAGGCGTAAGCGCGGCGAACGGAGCCGAAAGCGGCTAGGCTGCGGGAAGTACATCAACAGTCCGAGCGAGCATCAGCATGACCGAAATCGACTTCACCAGCCCGCGCGACGCCGCCAAGGCCTTTACGCCCAAACTGACCGCGCTGGTCAACAGCCCGCTCTACGACCAGGTCTGGGAGGATCCGGAATTGTCGAAGCGCGACCGCAGCCTGGTGACGGTCGCGGCCCTGGTGGCTCAAGGCCATGTCCACGAACTGCCGTCGCACCTGCGGCGCGCGGCGGCGAACGGCGTCACACCGACCGAACTCAGCGGCCTCCTGACCCATCTGGCGTTCTATGTGGGTTTTCCGGCCGCGATCACCGCCTCGGCCATCGCCAACGCCACGCTCGGGCCGATCGAGCAAGCGCCGTCCTAAATCGCCTCGGCCCGAAGCCAGCCCTGCAGACGGTCGGTCCGGCCGGTCTCGACCGCTTCGGCGACGCGCCGGCCGATCGAGGCGCCGAACTTGTAGGCATGCCCGGAACAGGCCGAGACGGCCAGTACTTTGCCGATCCGTTCGCCGAAGAAGCGTTCGTCCTCGGTGAAGGTATAGGCGCAGGTCACGACATCCCGGACGCGGTATTCGGCGATCCGGGCGAAGGGCGGCGAAAAGGCGTCGCGCAGCCGCTCGCCCTCGCCCGGCTCCGGCGCGCGGTCCGCGTTCGGGTCGTCGGTCGGGCGCTTCATGAAGCCGGCACCGAACTTCAGGCCGGTGCCTGCGACCGGCGGCAGGACATAGCCTTCGCACCAGCCGCCGACCGACAGGATCGCCGGTGCGGTCGCCCAGGCTGCGGCGAGATCGGCCGGCGGATCGAGATAGACCACCGCCGTGCGATAGACCTGGAGCTGCCGGGCAAGTTCCGGCAACAGCCGCAGCGTCCAGGCGCCCGCCGTGGTGACGATCAGGTCGGCTTCCAGCACCAGGCCGCCGTCGAGCACGGCGATGCCGCGCGCGGGGTCGAGGCTGATGACCTCCACCCCGGTCAGGATCCGGGCGCCATGATCGCTCAGCCATTGGAACAGGTCGCGGGCGATGCGCTGGCACAGCAGGGCGCCGCCTTCGGGCGTGTGGAAGGCATATTGGAAGGTCGCGGCATCGAGGAACGGAAAGCGCTCGGCCGCCGCGTCCGGTGCGATCCGTTCGTAGGGCGTGCCGGCGGCATCGAAGCCTTTGCGGAATTCGTCGGCCTCGTCGCCCGCCGTCTGGCAGATACAGAGAATGCCGGCCGGCACGTAATGCGAGGTGCCGAGATCCGTCCAGAGTTCGTCCCAGGCGTCGTAGGCCTCGGTGATCAGCGCCGCGTAGCCGCCCTGGGCGCCATAGGCGCGCCGGATCATCCGATGCTGATCGCCGGACGCGGCCAGCGCGCTCGGGATCGTGGCGGCTTGCTCGACCAGGGTGACCTGATGACCGCGCTTGGTCAGCGCCCAGGCGGTCGTGAGGCCCATGATGCCCGCACCGACGAGGGTGACCCGCATCTAGCCCAGCACCTTCGGCAATGCCGCGACCTCGGCACCGGCCCCGGCCAGCGCCAGTTTGATGGCGCCGGCGACCGCGGCCGCGGTCGGCTCGTCGCCATGGATGCACAGCGTCTCGACCCGGCACGGCAGCAGCTTGCCACCGACGGTCAGGATCCTGCCCTCGATCGCCATGCGCACGGCCTGGGCCGCCGCTTCCGACGGGTCGTGCAGCACGGCGCCGGGCAGCTTGCGCGACAGCAGTTTGCCGTCGTCGGCATAGGCACGGTCCGGGAAGCCCTCGGCGGCGAAGCGCACGCCGGCAACCTCCGCCGCACCCTCCATCGGCGAGCCGGTGCCCCCAACCATGATCAGCTTGGCATCGACCGCCTTGACCGCACGGGCGATGGCGCCGGCGACCTCGCCATCGACCTCGGCCATGTTGTAAAGCGCGCCATGCGCCTTCACATGGGCGACGGTCAGGCCGGCCCGCGCGGCGATGCCGATGAAGGCGCCGATCTGGTAGGCGACCAGGGTCTCGAGCTCGAACGCGCTCATCGGGATCGGCCGGCGGCCGAAGCCTTGCAGGTCGGCGAAGCCCGGATGGGCCCCGACGCTGACGCCGTGGCGCTTGGCGATCTCGCAGGTCTTGGCCATCACCTGCGGATCGCCGGCATGGAAGCCGCAGGCGACGTTGGCGGAACTGACGATGCCGAGTACGACCTCGTCATTGCCCATGCGCCAATTGCCGAAACTCTCTCCGACATCGGCATTGAGATCGATCAGGCGCATGGCGTTCTCCCTCATCATTGGTGCCCCAAGCCTAAGCCCTCGTCGCAACGGCGCGCAAGTTTATGTTTGCGATTTATCGATAAAATGTAAATATGTACCGACCGATCCAGGGAATGGGCCATGAGCAAGCGCGACTATATCGTCTCCTCGGCCCATCTGGCCGATCCGGGTACCGAGGAATTGAGCGAGTTCGAATATGGCCTGATCCTCGCCCATAATGCGTTCGAGCGCTGGCTGGTGCGCTGCATGGCGGCAGCCGGCTATCCCGACCTGTCGAAGGTCGATATCCAGGTGCTGCATTCGGTGCATCACCGGGGACGGCCGAAGCGTCTGGCCGATCTGTGCTTCGTCCTCAATATCGAGGATAGCCATGTGGTGAATTACGCGCTGCGCAAGCTGACCCAACTGGGTCTGGTCGCCCGCGCCCGTCCCGGCAAGGAAGTATTCTACGCGACCACGGCCACCGGCGACGAGGCCTGCCGGCGCTATCGCGAGGTGCGTCAGGCCTGCCTGCTGGCGGTGCCGACGCCACCGACCGACCCGGCCGGCCTGGGCCAGACCGCCAGCCTGTTGCGCGCGCTGTCCGGCCTTTACGACCAGGCCGCGCGCGCCGCGGCGTCGCTGTGAGCGCGGTCCGGTTCCTGGCGGCCGGCGATGCGGCGCTGGTCGTGGAATATGGCGAGATCATCGATGCCGCCCTGATCGACGCGGTCCAGCAGCTCGACCGGCGGCTCGCGGCCACGGCGGTGCCCGGCATCATCGAGACGGTGCCCAGTTTTCGCTCGCTGATGGTGCATTACGATCCGCTGACGACCAGCAGCGCGGCGGTGATCGCGGCGATCCAGGCGCTCGACATGGATAGCCCGATCGCCGGCGGGACGCCTGGGCGACGCTGGATCCTGCCGGTCTGCTACGACGCGACATTCGCGCCCGATCTGGCGGATGTCGCCGCGGCGACCGGTCTCAGCACCGAGGACGTCACCGCGACGCACGCGGCCACCGGCTTCACCGTCGCGGTCGTGGGCTTCCTGCCGGGCTGCCCGTTCATGGCCGAACTGCCGGCCGCCTTCAACCTGTCGCGCCGGACCACCCCCCGCACCCGGGTGCCGGCTGGATCGGTCGCGGTCGCCCAGAAACTGTCGGTGATCTACCCGACCGAGAGCCCCGGCGGCTGGCATCTGATCGGCAATTGCCCGATCCCGCTGTTCGATGCGGGCTGGGAGCGCCCGGCCCTGCTCGCCCCGGCCGACGCGGTCACGTTCCGTCCGATCGATGCTGCGGAGCACGCCCGCATCCTCGCGGCCACACGCCAGGGCGACTACGACCCGCGCCGGGAATGCGCGGCATGAGCGGCCTCCGCGTCGATCGTCCCGGCCTGTCGACCACGATCCAGGATCTGGGTCGCCCCGGCCACCAGCGCTACGGCGTGCCGGTGTCGGGCGCGCTCGATCCGCTGGCGCTGCGCCTGGCCAACGCCCTGGTCGGCAACGCACCAGGCACGGCGGCGCTGGAGATCCTGGCGCTCGGGCCGACATTGACGGTCGAAGCGGACTCGGTCCGCATCGCGCTGGTCGGGTCCGGCGTCGGGCTCAGGATCGACGGCAGCGAAATCGCCGCCGGCCGCAGCGTGACCGCACCCCGCGGCGCCAAGATCGCCGTCGGCGGCTTCACCGATGCCGCCAGCTGCATCCTGGCGATCGAAGGCGGCTTCGATCTGGCGCCCTGCATGGGCAGCCTGTCGACCTATGCTCGCGGCGGCTTCGGCGGCTTCGAAGGCCGCGCTCTGCACGCCGGCGATCTGGTGCCGCTCGCGAGAAACGCCGCGACGCCGGGGCCGGAGCGGAAGGCCCCGCCGATCGATTATGGCGGCGGCCCGATCCGGGTCGTGCTGGGCCCCCAGGAAGACTGGTTCGAACCCGCCTCGATCGAGCGCTTCTTCGCCGAGCCCTATACCATCACGGCCGAGGCCGATCGCATGGGCATGCGGCTGAAAGGCGTGAAGCTCGCGCATTCCAAGGGTTTCAACATCGTGTCGGACGGCATCGCGCCCGGCCATATCCAGGTGCCGGGCACGGGCCAGCCGATCGTCCTGTTGGCCGACCGCCAGACCGTCGGCGGCTATCCCAAGATCGGCGCGGTGATCGGCGCCGACCTGCCAAGGCTGGGCCGGATGCGGCCGGGCGATATCATCCGCTTCGCCCGGATCGAGGTCGCGGACGCCGAAGCCGCGCGGCGGAAGCAGGCGGCGGCCTTCGCCAAGCTGGTGCAGGCGATCGGCCCGGTCGTCGTGGTGCCGACGACGGAGCAGCTGCTCGGGACGAATTTGATTGGTGGCGTCGTGTCGGCGGCACCACCCTCACCCGGCGAGCAAGCGCTCGCCACCCTCTCCCGCAAGCGGTAGAGGGTTGAATCGGCGCCCATTTTCCCTCTACCGCTGTTTGCGGGAGAGGGTGCCGAGCGACGCGAGGCGGGTGAGGGGCGTGCCGCCGCTCGGTGCCTAAGGCGCCAGATTATGCGTCTTCATCACCTGATCCGTCACCGCGTCGGTCTCGATCATGCGCACCGGGTAGCCCCACAGCTCGACGACATGGCGCAGCACCATCTGGCTGGTCTTTTCGTCGAGCAGCACGCCGTCATAGACCGCGTGGCGCAGGACCAGCGTACGATCGCCGGCCATGTCCAGCTCGACCACCTGGATATCGGGTTCGCGCCGCGACAGGTCGTAGCTGCGCGCCAGCGCCGCGCGCAGTTCCCGATAGCCGTTCTCGTCATGGATCGCATCGACCCGCATGTTGGTCTCGGCCGCGTCGTCGCGCACCCGGAACAGGCGGAACTTGCGCATCAGGGCCGGGCTGAGGAACTGCAGGATGAAGCTTTCATCCCGGTAATTCGCCCAGGCGTCGCGCAGCGTGCCGTAAGGGTCGTCGTTGCCGGCGATTTCCGGGAACCACTCCCGGTCCTCGGCGGTCGGATCGAGGCAGATGCGCTTGATGTCCTCCATCATGGCATAGCCCAGCGCATAGGGATTGATGCCGTTATAGCGCCGGTCGTCATAGTCCGGCTGCGACACCACGCTGGTGTGGCTATGCAGGAATTCGAGCATGGCGCCGTCGGTCAGCAGGCCCTTGGTGTGGAGCCGGGTCATGATCTCGTAATGCACGAAGGTGGCGCAGCCCTCGTTCGCGACCTTGGTCTGCTTCTGCGGATAGTAATATTGCGCGATGTTGCGCACGATCCGGCACAGTTCGCGCTCCCAGGCTTCCAGCTTGGGCGCGTGCTTTTCCAGGAAATACAGCAGGTTTTCCTCGGGCAAGCCGAAGCGGCGGTTGGTCTCCTGCTTCAGCTGCGCCACTTCCTTGGAATCGAGCCCTTCGAGCGCCGCCCGCGTCGGCACCGTGCGCCACAGGTCGTTGAAATTCTGCTCGGCATAGGTCCGGCGATCCTGCTCGCGCTTGGCTTCCTCGGCGAAGCTGAGTGCGCCGCGCCGGGCATAGCGATTGACCGACTGGTCCATCAGCGCATGGGCGGCGTCGAGCACGCGCTCGACCCGCAAGACCCCATGACGCTCCTCGCATTTGGCGACATAGTCGCGCGCGAACGCCAGATAATCCAGGATGCCGGCGGCATCGGTCCATTGCTTGAACAGATAATTGTTCTTGAAGAAATGATTATGACCGAACGCGGCATGGGCCATGACCAGCGTCTGCATGGTCATGGAATTCTCTTCCATGATGTAGCAGAGGCAGGGGTTGGAGTTGATGACGATCTCGTAGGCAAGGCCCTGCAGGCCCTTGCGGTAGAGCGATTCATTATAGGCAAAGCTCTTGCCGAAGCTCCAGTGCCGATACATCAGCGGCAAGCCGACCGAGGCATAGGCGTCGAGCATCTGTTCCGACGTGATGACCTCGACCTGGGTCGGATAGGTGTCGAGCCCCAATTCCTCGACCGCGATCTTCTCGATCGCGTCGAATGCCAGCTTCAGCTTGTCGTAGTCCCAGTCGGCGCCTTCGAACAGCGGGACGGGCTTTTCGATCGTGTCTGGCATGAGCCGTTCCCTCACGGTTCCTGGTTGACGATCGCCGCCTTGTTGCGGGCGAACAGATCGTGGAACACAGGGAAGATCTGGGCCGGGTCGCCGACCCGCCGCATGGCGAAATTCTCGAACGCCGGTGCCACCTCGGCATAGGCGCGCCACAGGTCGGTCTTGTCCATCCGGCGATCGCCGAAACTATCGACGCCCTCGCTGACCTCGATATAGGCGAAATACTGGCAGATCGGCAGCAGCGACGACAGGAACTGGACGCAGCGTCCGCTGTCCGCGCCGAAATTGTCGCCATCCGACGCCTGCGCCGCATAGATGTTCCAGGCGTCGAGCGGGTAGCGCTCCTTGATGATCCGGTCCATCTCGGCCAGCGCGGTCGACACGACCGTGCCGCCGGTTTCGCGGCTGTAGAAGAACGTCTCCTCGTCGACTTCCTGGGCGGTCGAGGTATGGCGGATGAAGACCAGATCGACGGTCTTGTAGCGCCGCACCAGGAAGATATGCAGCAGCATGAAGAAGCGCTTGGCCAGATCCTTCATCCGCTCGGTCATCGAACCCGAGACGTCCATCAGGCAGAACATGACGGCCTGGATGTTCGGCTTCGGCACGCGCTCGAACCGGTTGTAGCGCACGTCGATCGGATCGAAATAGGGGATCGCCCGGGTCCGCCGGTTGATCGCGTCCAGCCGATCCTTGGCCTCGCGCCAGCGCATTTCCGGCCCGGTTTCGGCCAGTTGCTCGATCTCCGCCTCGAGCGCCTGGATGTCTTCGAGCTTGGGACGATGCAGCGAAATGCGCCGGGCCATGCTGTTGCGCATGGTCCGCAGCAGGTTGATGTTCGACGGGTTGCCGCTCGACGCATAGCCGGCCCGGCTCAGCTCCGGCGTCGCGGTCTCCGACAGGCGCTTCTTGACCAGGTCGGGCAGTTCCAGATCCTCGAAGAACAGATCGAGGAATTCTTCGCGCGACAGGGTGAACTCGAAGCCGTCCGAGCCTTCGCCGCTGTCGGCCGGATCGCCGCCCTTGCCACCCTGCCCGCCCTGCGGCCGTTCGATCTCGTCGCCGACGACATGCTGCTTGTTGCCGGGCACCACGTAGTTGCGCTTGCCGCCGGTCGAGCCATGCCGGAAGCTCGGCTCGTCGATCCCCTTGGTCGGGATCGATACTTTTTCGCCACTCTCTGTGTCGGTGATCTTGCGCTTGCGGAGCGCATCCATCACCGCCCCCTTCACCTCGGCGCGCGCCCGCTCGATGAAGCGGCGGCGATTGCCGAGGCTCTTGCCTTTGGGGTTCGGTCGACGGTCGACAATGATCATTCGGTGCCTCGTCCAAACCGGTCGGCGGGTTGCCCCGTCAGCCGGCCTTGTTCACGCGCATGTACCATTCCACCAGGCGGCGGACCTGCCGCTCGGTATAGCCCCGGGCCGTCATCCGATCGACGAACTGGGCGTGCTTGTTGTCGGTATCGCTATCCTTTTTGGAGCCGAAGCTGATGACCGGCAGCAGGTCCTCGACCTGGCTGAACATGCGCTTCTCGATCACTTCCCGCAGTTTTTCGTAGGACTGCCAGGACGGGTTGCGGCCGGTGTTGCTGGCCCGGGTCCGCAACACGAACTTGACGACCTCGTTGCGGAAATCCTTCGGGTTGGCGATGCCCGCCGGCTTTTCGATCTTGGACAGTTCCTGGTTCAGCAGCTCGCGATTCATCAGCTGGCCGGTGTCCGGATCCTTGTAGTCGCTGTCCTCGATCCAGGCGTCGGCGTAGGTCACATAGCGGTCGAACAGGTTCTGACCATAGTCGCTGTAGGATTCCAGATAGGCCTTCTGGATTTCGTGGCCGATGAATTCGGCATAGCGCGGCCCAAGCTCGCTCTTGATGAAGTTCAAGAGCCGCTTCTCGTTATCCTCCGGGAACTGCTCCCGGCGGATCGCCTGCTCCAGCACATACATCAGATGGACCGGATCGGCGCCGATCTCCTGGGTGTCGAAATTGAACGCCTGCGACAGGACCTTGAAGGCGAAGCGGGTCGAGATGCCGTCCATGCCCTCATCGACGCCGGCGGCATCGCGATATTCCTGGACCGATTTGGCGCGCGGATCGGAATCCTTCAGGCTCTCGCCGTCATAGGCCCGCATCTTGGAATAGAGGTTCGAATTCTCGTGGGTCTTGAGCCGCGACAGCACGGTGAAGCGCGCCAGCATGTCGAGCGTGCCGGGCGCGCACGGCGCCTTGCCCAGCTCGCTGGTCTCGACCAGCTTCTCATAGATCTTGCGCTCTTCGAGCGGACGCAGGCAGTAGGGCACCTTCACGACCGAGATGCGGTCGATGAAAGCCTCGTTGTTGCGGTTGTTCTTGAAGGTCTGCCATTCCGCCTCGTTGGAATGGGCCAGGATGACGCCCTGGAACGGCAGCGCGCCGATGTTTTCGGTGCCGATATAATTGCCTTCCTGCGTCGCCGTCAGCAGGGGATGCAGCATCTTGATCGGCGCCTTGAACATCTCGACGAATTCGAGCACGCCCTGGGTCGTCCGGTTGAGGCCGCCGGAGAAGGCGTAGGCGTCCGGGTCGCTCTGCGGCAGATATTCCAGCTTACGGATATCGACCTTGCCGACCAGCGAGGAGATGTCCTGATTGTTCTCGTCGCCCGGCTCGGTCTTGGCGACGCCGATCTGGCGCAGACGCGACGGCGTCATGCGCACGACCGAGAAGCGCGACAGGTCGCCCTCGAACTCCGCCAGCCGCTTGGTCGCCCAAGGCGACATCAGCCCGGTCAGACGTCGGCGCGGGATGCCGTAGCGCTCTTCGAGCTGGCTGCCGAACAGATCGGGATTGAACAGGCCCAGGGGCGATTCGAGCAACGGGCTGTTGTCCTTGCCGGCCTTCAGCACATAGATCGGGAATTTCTCGACCAGCGCCTTCAGGCGCTCGGCCAGGGAAGACTTGCCGCCGCCAACCGGGCCCAGCAGATAGAGGATCTGCTTGCGCTCCTCCAGGCCCTGGGCGGCATGGCGGAAGAAGCCCACGATCCGCTCGATCGTCTCTTCCATGCCGTAGAAATCTTCGAACGCGGGATAGACCTTGATGGTCCGGTTCATGAAGATGCGGCCGAGCCGGGCATCCTGGCTGGTATCGGTCACCACCGGATCGCCGATCGCCTTCAGCAGGCGCTCCGCGGCGCTGGCATACATCATGGGATCGTCGGCGCAGCCGCTCAGATACTCCTCAAGCGACATCTCGACATCTCGCTGGCTCTCGTAGAACCGGGCGTAGGAGTTGAAGAGACCGTCATAGGATGGCATGGGATCACCCCCGATGAAGAATGTTTGAACCGCACTCGACGCGCCGGGCGACGCATCGCCGAACTTTTCCAGCCGATGACGGCCGGCGAGGATCGGGTTTCAAACGCCGTGCCGCGGGCGGTAAGCCGCCAGTCCCGACACGACGGCAGCTGGGCCCGAAGCCAAGCCGCCGACCCGACGAAGGTGCGACGCAATCCATTCGCGGACCTGGATCCGCGCTGGTGCTGTTTTCTTTTTGAAACGGCCGAGGCCTCTCGAGGCCCCGGTCCTCCCCCGCGGCCACTCTCGGACCCGCTGGATTAAGAATATATTGCGGAACGGCGCTCCGGTCACCCGACGCGACGATTTGTCGGTCGCCCTCCGCACTCCACCAGCGTCGAACTTCGAGCATTGCATCCCTCCGAAGAGAACCGCCGTCGCCCAATTTGCACCACGCTTGAGTAACTTAACGTGGGGTCGCCATGGCCAATGTGCAATTAGGAGACCAGCCCATCCGGAACCGAAAAGATTCGTGTGTTCGAGAGGTGAACGCTCGAAACGACGGAATGCTTCCATTGAGGCAACACCGAATCGGAGGCGAATCGACGCGCAATTCTTAGGCAGCTCCACCCGCTACCGCGCCGGCCCCGTCCAACCGCCGCCGGGCTGTCTTGACTTTCCAGGCCATCGGGCAGAGCCTAGCCGCTAATCCCAGGGGAGCCTCGTCAAAGGAGGCTGAGATACCGCCGGCCCGGCGTTTCGGGCGATGCGGGAACCCGATGAACCTGATCCGGATCGTGCCGGCGGAGGGACGGGAAAGAGCCTCGAAGTCCGGGCTCCCGCTGTTCCCATTCCCTGCCGTCGTTTCGATCCGGATCGCCCGAGTTTTAGGCGACTGGAGTCTCTGACAATGCCCGAAGGCACCGCTGGCAAGGCGTTCACCGTATCGACGGGCGCGCTGCCCTCGTCCCGCAAGATCCATGTGGCCGGCGAGATCCATAAGGAAATCCGCGTCGCGATGCGCGAGATCGATCTGGACCCGTCGGCCGACGAGCCGCCGGTGCGCGTCTATGATCCCTCGGGCGTCTATACCGACAATTCCATCGCGATCGATGTCGAGAAGGGCCTGAAGCCGATCCGCGCCGAGTGGATCCGGGGCCGCGGCGACGTCGAGGAATATGACGGGCGCGACATCAAGCCCGAGGACAACGGCCTGAAGCCGGGCGAGGCCGGCAACATGCGCGAATTCCCGCATCTGGCCCGCCGCCCCTTGCGCGCCAAAGCCGGCAAAAACGTCACCCAACTGGCCTATGCCCGCGCCGGCATCATCACGCAAGAGATGGAATATGTCGCCATCCGCGAGAATATCGGCCGTGCGCGCCAGGAGGGCATCGTGCAGGACGGCGAGAGCTTCGGCGCCGAGATCCCCGATTATGTGACGCCGGAATTCGTGCGCAGCGAGATCGCCCGCGGCCGCGCCATCATCCCGAACAACATCAACCATCCCGAAACCGAGCCGATGATCATCGGCCGGAATTTCCTGGTCAAGATCAACGCCAACATCGGCAACTCGGCCGTGGCCTCCTCGATCGAGGAAGAGGTCGAGAAGATGGTGTGGGCGACGCGCTGGGGCACCGACACGGTCATGGACCTGTCGACCGGCCGCAACATCCACACGACGCGCGAATGGATCATGCGCAACGCGCCGGTGCCGATCGGCACCGTGCCGATCTATCAGGCGCTGGAGAAGGTCAACGGCAAGGCCGAGGATCTGACCTGGGAGATCTTCCGCGACACGCTGATCGAGCAATGCGAGCAGGGCGTGGATTATTTCACGATCCATGCCGGCGTGCGCCTCGCCTATATCCCGCTGACCGCCCGCCGCGTCACCGGCATCGTGTCGCGCGGCGGCTCGATCATGGCGAAATGGTGCCTGGCGCATCACAAGGAAAACTTCCTCCACACCCATTTCGAAGACATCTGCCTGCTGCTGAAGCAGTATGACGTCGCCTTCTCGCTGGGCGATGGCTTGCGCCCGGGCTCGATCGCCGATGCCAACGACGCGGCCCAGTTCGCCGAGCTGGATACGCTGGGCGAACTGACCCAGATCGCCTGGAAGCACGACGTCCAGGTCATGATCGAAGGCCCCGGCCATGTGCCGATGCACAAGATCAAGGCCAATATGGACAAGCAGCTGAAGGTGTGCGGCGAGGCGCCGTTCTATACGCTGGGGCCTCTGACCACAGACATCGCGCCGGGTTACGACCACATCACCAGCGGCATCGGCGCCGCCATGATCGGCTGGTTCGGCACGGCCATGCTGTGCTACGTCACGCCCAAGGAGCATCTGGGCCTGCCCGACCGCGACGACGTCAAGGTCGGCGTGGTGACCTACAAGCTGGCGGCCCACGCGGCCGACCTGGCCAAGGGCCATCCGGGCGCCCAGCTGCGCGACGACGCCCTGTCGCGGGCCCGCTTCGAATTCCGCTGGCGCGACCAGTTCAACCTGTCCTTGGACCCGATGACGGCCGAGCAGTACCACGACCAGACCCTGCCGGCCGAGGGCGCCAAGATCGCCCATTTCTGCTCGATGTGCGGCCCGAAATTCTGCTCGATGAAGATCACGCAGGAAATCCGCGACATCGCCCAGGTCGGCATGGACGAAATGTCCGAGACCTTCCGCAAGAAGGGCTCGGAGATCTATCTGCCGGCGGCGGCGGATTAACGTCTAAGCGGCAGCACCTAAAGCCCCCTCTCCCGCATTTTGCGGGCTATGGCATTCACACATCTTCCGTTTGAGCCCTGGGTCGAAGTCTGATTCTCTGAGCCTGTGGCTTGGAGGATCAGGCGATGACGGAGGTTACGCTGGGGCGGTTTGGTGACCGCCGC